>Ga0209083_1000421_pt1 | contig 63310 bp, 63 predicted proteins | sample AM7aDNAmetaG_FD_184132 | JGI IMG/M metagenome (GOLD analysis project Ga0209083, IMG submission 184132) | Freshwater microbial communities from Finland to study Microbial Dark Matter (Phase II) - AM7a DNA metaG (SPAdes) (version 3) | ecosystem: Environmental > Aquatic > Freshwater > Lake ... | reverse complement strand
TAGCAGAAGCAGAGAGATTGCTAAAATCGTAAGGCTTTACGCACACAACCCGCAGGCAAGCCGCTGCGGGTCTTTTGATTCATGAAAGTCGTTCTTAATTACTTCAACTTACTCCTCCGTAGAAAAGCCGGTATAGCACCCCAATCATCGTCGTCGTCTTTGGTAGTCTCAGGCTTTTTGATATCGACAGATTTGGGTTGTTCAACCAAAGTCGGTTCACGGCGCGGTTCCAGCGGCGCATTGTAGATCTTGCCTCGTTCTTTGTCTTTTTCTTTGGGGCTACCACGCATCATGGCGGCGATGGCTGATTCGGCTTGCTGTGCCGGGGAAGCCCGTTGTGGAGTAGTAGATATACCAGGTGTGGTCGGGCGGGAAGCCGCAGCGGAGACGCCCTCGGGAAAACCGGTGGCGATAACAGTGATCTTGATCTCATTTTTCTTGAGCTTGTCGTCTTTGACTGTACCAAAGATGATCTTGGCTTCGGGGTCGATGGACTCGGTGATGACTTTGGCGGCGTCTTGGATCTCGAACATTGTTAAGTCTTCGCCTCCAGCAATGGAGAAGAGCACACCTTTGGCACCGGCAATTGAAACATCCAAAAGTGGGGAATTGATAGCGTTCTTGGCCGCTTCTATAGCACGGTTCTCTCCGGAGGCCGATCCGATGCCCATGAGCGCAGAACCAGCATTTTCCATGACGGTTCGGATATCAGCGAAGTCTATGTTGATGAGACCGGGTGTGGTTATGAGGTCTGATATACCTTCGACAGCTTGGCGTAGTATCTCATCGCACATGGCGAAAGCATTCTTGACGGTGGTCTCTTTATTGATAGCAGCGAGCAAGCGATCGTTGGGGATGACGATGATAGCATCGACTTCCTTGCGCAGGTCCTCAAGAGCCGCTTCGGCTATTCGTGAACGTTGGCGTCCTTCGAAATAGAAAGGCTTGGTGACGACGGCCACGGTGAGACAGCCGAGCTCTTTGGCAGTGCGAGCCACGGTTGGGCTAGCGCCGCTACCGGTGCCACCTCCAAGTCCACAAGTGACGAAGACCATGTCGGCACCTTTCACTGCTTCCTGGATCTCCTCTTTGTTCTCTTCGACAGCGCGACGTCCGAGATCTGGGTTCATGCCAGTTCCTAGGCCGCGAGTCAGATTCTTGCCGATATTGATGCGCTTCTTGGCCTGGGATCGATGAAGATCCTGTGAATCGGTGTTGATGGCCATGAAGTCCACGCCGCGGACCTTGCTCAAGATCATGTGGTTGACCGCGTTCATGCCGGAACCGCCCACACCAAGGACTTTGATGCGAGCGAAAGCTTCGATATCGGGAGTGATGTTGGGCATTGAAAAAGTAAAAGTTAAAGATTAAAAATCTAAAAGTCGGGACTATCGCAGACCGACGTACTTGTGTGCAGGGCTTTGGTGGTTATATTACCACAGGAGGTTTTGAATACAAGCAGAGGTAAAAGCTCGATTTAAGTACAAATCAAAAAGGGGAGTTGGGCAAGTTCCCCGATAGTTTAGTTGTAATTAGGCGTGAATAATCCAAGTAGTTATTGATATTCCGTCACATCCCTTCAGAATATCTTTAGTTGCTGCTGCTTCCTGCGCATTTAGATGGAACTTTTCGGTGAACATTTCAGACAAGGTTTCCACGTATTTTTCTTCGACTTTCTCGAAATTCATGCCCAACTCCTGCATCCATTTTTCTATCTTAGTCGCTTCAGTGAAATAACCATGATCTCTTTTTAATGTCGGTACAAGTCCGCTCCATAGCCGCAAGGACGCCTCCTGTAATGGTTTCGGATTATCGCTAGGTGCTCCTTGGTGCTGGATTATGGCTATGGTCTTACAAACCCTTTTTACCTCATTCAATATGAGCTTCTGATTTTCATAGGCATCCCAAGGGAGCACATATCTCAAAAGAACCAGATCTGCACTCTTATCTGGTAGGCTGTTGTTGATGATATCTCCGACAATCTTTTTAGCATTTACTCCCGCTTCCATTCCCTCGCCCTTATCGATAATAGTCGAATCAAATTCATACTCCGGCAATGCGGACAAAAGTTCTGATACCAGCTCGCCTTTATGGCCGCCGAAATCAACTAGCGTATATTTGCTGGGCTTTAGATTATTTCTGATTATTTGTGCAAACAGGGGAACTGAATCTTTGTAAAGCGACTGCATAGCTTTGCTTTGGCTTTTTCCATGGAAAGCATCTGTAGAATTTTGCCCTTGAAAGTTCATTGGGTGAGTTTCTATTTTAGTATCAAAAGCAATGCGATGACTGTAATTACAATCTCTATATAGAACGACACGCGCTCGCGCATATAGACTTTATAGATGAATTTAAGGTGAAACTTTATCGAACCGGCACGATCTGGGCCGCCATATTCCTTTGGATCGAAGCCGGTGACCTTTCCCAAGGCGAAGCAGCGCTTTGTAAAAGGCCATAGCCACATGACGCCGTCCTCGATCGAATCCAAGATGAGGTGAGACCAGGTTCCTGCCAGAATGACGAGGCCGAGATATTCAACGAATGACGATTTGAATATCAAACCGGCCGCAGCTATTACAAGTGAGACAATCAACCAGAAAGCTGGCGCGTGTGTGAAATATGTCCGGTGACTGTGAACATTGGGTGAGTTTCGGAGGTTCGCCAAGTAGAACGGGATCAAGTCTATGTCCGGTAATTCGCCAGCCAAGGTTCCAATGATGAGTAAAGCAGTCATCTGTGATGTTGGAAGCGAGCTATGAGTCAAAAGGAGCAACGCTGTGGTTGCTAGATATCCACCTGCCAAATGTCCGGGGAGAACCATGGATTAGGGTAAGAATTGCTTGAACCACCTAGTCACGGCTTTCGAAGCTTGTTTGACGAATCGTAGGGAATTGTCTATCTCTGGTCCTTCATCAGCATGTGCTCCCCAGATACATAGTCCGTAAGCCACCGCCCAAGTAGCATCTTTAAATGAGCTCTTGCCGTCCAAGACGCCTATGTTGCCGATACGTGACGGAAGCTTGAGGGCGACCTTGGCGATATCGTCTATAGAACTTAGACCAGAACCGCCACCAGTGATGACGATGCCGGCGGGTAATAGGCCGTTACGGTTGATTTTCTTTAAATGGGATTCGATCAGTTCAAATATATCTGAAAGGCGGGCACTGACGATCTCTTCCAGCTTCTTGCGGGGATAAGAGCTGCCAGTGATAGCTCCGATCTTGATCTGCTCAGCTTCTTCCAAGGGAACCTTGAGACCTAGGGCGATGTCATTGGTGATGTCGGTAGAACCGATAGGGAAGACTTCCAGAGATATAGGAATATTGTTTTCGAAGACGGTAATGGAAACAGTCTCAGCTCCAATGTTAGCCAAGACACAACCAGCGACTTTTTGAGATTTGGAAAGGGTGACGAAGCCAGCAGCGATCGGAGCGGCCATGATATCTTCTACTTCGATCCCGGCATCGTTTACGGCGCTCACAAGGTCGGCCACATGATGGTCTAGGCAGGTGACAAACAGAGTCTTCTTCTCTAATTTGTTTCCTTTCATTCCTTCAGGAGAGCCCAGAGAGGGGAAACCATCGATCTTATATTGCAAAGGTATATCAAATATTGTCCGGCGGTTGGCGGAAATGGCTGGAGGTAGGTCTTTCTCGGCTTGCTCATGGAGCTTGGCCAAGTCGAGAGCAGTGATCTCTGCATCGGCCCGGGAAGTCATTACGAAACTGGAGACTGTTGTAGCTGATAAACCGATACCTGATATGCCGACGAAGGCTTTTTTGACTTTGATCCCGGCTTTTTCCTCGGCACTGGCCACGGCTCTCTTGATAGAATCAGCCACATCTCGTAGGTTCGTCACATAGCCGTGTCGCAGCCCGCGTGACTCGGTCATGGCGGCGCCGATGATCTTCGGCAAGCCGCGCTCGGTCTTTTCTTTGGTTGTGGCGATGACTACCTTTATGTAGTAACTGCCGACGTCAATTCCTGTTATTATATTTCGTGCCATGAATAAGTTATAAAGTTAGAAAGTTTATCAAGTTAGAAAGTTTATCAAGTTTAGACTTTATGAACTTTATAACTTTTCAACTTGCAACTAACGCCTCAAATTTTGAATTTGTCGCGAATCTTTTGTTCGATACGTTCCATTGTACTCCCATGGTCGTATCCTTTCAAATGGACACATCCGTGGATAAAGAGAAAAGCCAAGAAATTCTCGTATGGGCGTCCAAACTTCTTTGCTTCGATCTTCGCCTGATCTGGCGATATATATATTTCGCCCTCAGTTTCAGTAAGAGGAAAACTTAGGATATCGGTAGCCGTTTCCTTGTCGCGGTAGATCGTATTCAGTTTCTTCATCCGAGCTGTTTCGACGATGATCAGTGACAGATCATATTTGGTACCGAGAACGGCGGTTTTCATTGAATGAAAATCAATCGAAGGCAGTTTCGATTTGATCTCATTCACTAGGGAGAATGTAGCCATTTCCCGCGATTCTATTTGTGTCCGCCGCGTTCCGGTTTTATAGGAGCCTTGCCTAGCTTTATGAGCTCAGCCATATCTTCTCGGCGCTTGATGAGCGTCAAGGCTCGTTGTTTGACCTTGTAATGCGATTGGACGCGGCCACTGGAACGGAGGCTTCTTACGCGCGGAATGATGCCAGAGCCTTGGACTTTACGGCTAAAACGGCGCACTACGCCCATAGCGTTCTCTCCGGGATTCCTAGTTACTTCTACATTGATCATGGTGTTCAACTTACCATATTTCTATTATATCTGCAATATTCGGAGAAAATACGAAATACGAATATCGAAATACTAAAGAAGCACGAAATCAGAATATCGAAATTCGATACAAATTTGAAATGACAATTAAAGGCTAACCTGATAGCATTTACGCATGGTTGCAGTAGTAAATCTTGAACCGATAAAAGTTGCCTTTACAAGCTCGATTGGGAATCCGAGTCAATCAGATGCCTTCAAGCGACTTGAAGAGATTGTTCCTTTAAAAGGGTACAAGTTTTATGCGACATATGATTCGGTGACTTGTGAATACTGTGCTTGTGTGAAAATTGAAGAGGGTCAGGACGAGAATGTCTATAGCCTGCCAATCAAGACGATTAGTGGTGGCTTATATGCTACTTCTCAATTGAAAGGAGATTTCAAGGAAATTGTTTGCAGAATTGCTCCTGAATTCGAGCGTCTCTCTAGAGAAGTCAAATCTGATAATTCGCGATTACCGATTGAATTTTATAAGAGCCACAGGCACATAATTTTACACCTACCTGTTTTGTCAGATTAATTAGTTTATAATCAGTTCATTCATGACTAGTCATATTATCAAACCAACCTATGACCTCGAAAAGCGAACTCTAGAATTCTCCAAAGAGATTCGGGATTTTGTTAAAAGCTTGCCCAGAACGATATCAAATATGCAGTACACGAGCCAATTAATCAGATCTTCTGCATCAATCGGCGCGAATTACATCGAAGCCAATGAATCACTTGGAAAGAAAGATTTTCTTATGAGGATCAAGATATCGAAGAAAGAAGCGAAGGAGAGCTTATATTGGCTCGAATTAGTGGAGACAAATTCTAGAGACGGGTCGCTCTTAAAGAGTCCGCTTATTCAAGAGGCTACGGAGTTAATGAAAATCTTCGGATCCATTCTCCAGAAGTCATCTTCTGGTTTGTGATTTCTAATTTCTGATTTGTTTAGGATTTCGATATTCGAATTTAGAATTTATCGGTTCAATCCCTTCTCTATCTTCTTCATATACTCAGGCAAGTCTTCTAGTGGAATGATGTCTTGGGCGTGAGTATCATTCCGGCGGACGATGGCTGTGCGCTCGACGGCTTCTTTTTTGCCCATGACGATGACGTAGGGAGTATGGAATCTTTCTACGCAGGAGACTTGAGCGCCGAGGCGATCTTTGGCCAAGGATAGATATAGAGGGATCTTGGCTTGGCGGAGACGCTCGATGATCTCCAGTGATAATAATTTTGATTCCAGGCCGAGCTGTACGAAGGAGGCGATCGGACGTTTGAGTTTGCTCACGGGCTTACGTAAGCCGTTCCTGCTCTTCTTCACTAAAATGGAAATACCGACTCCTTGGATATCACGCTTCATTCCTAGACGCTTGGACAGTCCATTGTAACGGACACCGACGGCCAGAATCTGCTGATGAGCCGATTTCTTTTCAGTTTGGATCTGTTTGCCTGGGACCAGATCGACTCCGCCAGCGTTGACGATAGTGAAGATGGTTTCGGTACAATATTTACGATTTCCGAGTAGGCCGTTATTCAGGGCATAGGGTATCTTCAGGGTCTCCAGATATTCAAGGACTTCTTCCAGATGGTGCCGGCTATCTTCAGAAAGGAAATCGAGGGCGCGCGGAGCACCAGCATTTAATGCTTTGCAAGATTCATCGTGCGAAGCGAGCAGCTCGAACGGGTCGTCCTTCAGTAGCTGACGGCATTCAGGCGTCATCTCATTGAGGTTGGCTCGATAATAGGAGGTGAGTTCGCGGACGAATCGTGTAGCCGAATCCTTGTCGCCTATAGAATTGATCTCCACTAGAGTATTGTCGTATCCCTCGAGCGAGAGCATGGCTCGAGCGGCCTGAATGAGTGTGGCTTCAGCGATAGAGCCAGAAAGACCCATGATCTCCAGGTCTGCGTAACGAGTTTGGCACTTCTTCAACTTATTCTTGCAAGGATCCTTGAAATATAGAAGCACAGGCTGAGGCAAAAGATGCATGTGAGCCTCTTCATAAGTCCTGATGAGGGCGATCTTCTCTTCGACATGAAGAGGTAAATGTCCATGTTCCTCTGTATTGTCGTCCACGTAATCTCCCTCCATGATGTCCTTGGCGGCGACGAGGTCTTCTTTGGTTACGACGGGGCTCTTGCTCGGGGTAAATCCATAATAGACGGCCACCTCGCCGATCTTGTCTAAGTGATCGTAGGCGATGTATTTCGAGTTGGCTGATTTTGATCTGTTGTCGTCCATTTTATTATTGGTTCTCCTTGCCCGGCAATATGGAGAGAGTATTCAAAGGGAAAAGCCTGACGATCGGACGACCGATGATGAAGCGCGTATCGAGCGGTCCCCAAACGCGCGAGTCGGAGCTCTGGGCGCGATTGTCTCCCATGACGAAATATTCTGACTTACCGAGAACTACGTGGAATGTGTCATGAGATGCGTGAATATCTGCGATGTAAGGTTCGTTCAATGTCGTAGTTTGTGGAGCGGTTGTCGTCGTGCTAGCGGTTGTGATAGAGACGATACCGTCTTTTAGATTCACCGTTTCAGTCGGTAAGCCAATGATCCGTTTTATGTAGTAAACACTTGGATTTTCTGGGTATTCAAAGACGATGACATCGCCACGTTTTGGCGATTCCAATCGATAAGTCAGGCGATCGACGATCAAAAATTGGCCAGTGGCGAAGGTCGGATCCATTGACGCGCCATTGACCACGAATGGTTCGGCGATGAAGAAACGGACAGGGAGAGAGATGGCCAAGGCGATGATGATGACCTTGACCCATTCCCATACTGACTTACCGAAGGAGCTAGATTCTGGTTTGATTTCTGCGTTATCAGGCTCCATAATTCCGATAATATAGCGCAAAAAAACGATTAAAGCAAATTTTTTTGAATTGGAATTGAATTACGTGTCCTCGGGCTATATTAGACGAGAAATATATTCATCACGATCTATTCTTGTCCACAGGTTTGATTCTTTTTCAATAGTCGGTGAGGTATAATAATTCCATCATGAATAAATCTAATAGAGGTTTTGTTGCACAATTATTAGTGGTATTTGTTGTTTTATTGGTAATAGGTGGAGGTATATACTTCTATTATTCAAAAAGCAATCGAACTGCGTCACCTACTTCACTAGCTGTGAGCCAAGACGTTCCGATGCAAACGGCTGTGTCAGGAGATATTTCATTTGATAAGACATGTGGAAGTGCCGGTGATTTTATGTTGCCTGGCTGCGCAAGCCTAGTTGCGATATATAATAACGATGCTTCTATCTGCGAAAAAATACCAATGACACCTAGCAAAGACACTGGGTCGCATAACAATGAGTTCAAGCAAAGCTGCCTTGATGTAATAAAGACGGGAACTGTTTTAGATAAAAAATTTGAAATGGGAGGAGCGATTAATTTAGGCCAAACATTTGGCGCAGAAGTTGAGAAGACGTGCGCCGCGACAGTTAGTAAAGCACATAAGATATTCATATCTACAGACAGTGACGGTGGTAAGCCGTGGGGTAAGCATTCTACAGGTTTGTATAGGCAATTCGATGACCATTCATCGGTATTAATAGAGACATGTTCAGGTTTCTAATGTTAGGGTATTACAGATATGGAACAAGCAATACTAGAAAAAAAGATAGGTGTAGTTATATCTCCCAATAATCTCGACCATATTTATCAGGGTCAAATATTTAATAGTAATCACTTTTTGAGTTTTCCTGGAGATGATGGTTTGGATTTCTCTCAATATCCATTCGGAAAAATAGTATTTTATCCAGACAGGTTGTCGGTTTTTACAGATAAGGTTTACACCCTCCCTTACATTTCAATCGAATCTTTTGAATATATAAAAGAAATGGGTTCGGTTCGAATTCACCATAATGATAAAACTGTACCGACAGGAGTTTATGTACTAAGTGATAATGGGTCTAATCTATACAATGAACTGGTGGGTATTTCGAACACAAATAATCTCTCGTTTAAATTTCTTCCTCTTAAGCAAACTGATATTGGAACGGGATACGATAACGCTGGTAAGTGGATGAAGAGGATAATCATTTCATTTTTTAGTGTGTGGATTGTAGTGGCCATTATCTTTATAATTTTTGCCTTCCATTTCTTTGGATATTTTTAAGTGCACGTTGACGATACTTATGGTATCTTTTACACCACCAATATGCCATACATCATCGTCGGTCTGGGGAACCCGGGAGAAGAATATGTAGACACTCGTCACAACACTGGACGGATGGTCTTGGAGCATGTACGCAAAGAGCTTGGCGCCGATGATTTCAAATTCAATAAGAAAATAAATGCCGATGTTTCAGAGGGGAAGATAGGCAGGGAAAAGATGATTATGATCGCGCCTGATACTTTCATGAATCTTTCCGGAAAGACCGTCGGTCAATTGGTCAGAAGCAAGAAAGCCGCCGAAAAATTGATCGTGATTTACGATGATTTCGCGTTGCCGTTGGGACGAATGAAGGTCGCTTTCAATAGAAGTTCAGGTGGTCACAATGGATTGGAATCAGTCATCAAAGCGGTCAAGACTGAAGGTTTCTTACGCTTGCGGATCGGCACGGCTCCGGAGAATGCCAAAGGAAACGCCAAACCCATTCATGGCGACGAGAAGATCGAAAAATTCATTCTTGGACCATTCAAAGATGAGGAATTGAAGGCCTTGAAGAAGGTCTCGAAGAAGGCCTTTGAAGCGATCGAAGTCATCGTCAAAGAAAACAGAGAGAAGGCGATGAGTATTTACAACGCGAGCTAAATTGAATTTGATTCAAATCAATATTGATTGGAGTTGATGATGATTGCAATAGGTGCAGATTGAAATTGTCGTCAACCAAAATCCCGGAGAAAACTATTTTACATTACCATTCATGTGTTTCTGAATCGATCTAATATATTGTTCATAGAGCGGGACGAATACTTTTGCTGATTTGTAGAAAATGAAATTATCCTCCTTTTTTTTGAATGAGGTTGTTAAGCATATTTATTGGACATTACTTTCTCGCGTAGACGACGGAATTTGGCTGTATCGACATACTCCTTGAACGCTCGGACTTTGAATCGGATAAAGCTGACATAGTCTCCGTCAATGAGTTTGCCGTCACGTGCGACTTCAAACTTGAGAAGCGGAGAAGCCGATCGAAGATCAACGAGATCAATCTTGTCTTCATTTATATCGAGTTTCTTCGCGATAAATTCTCCGATATCTACCCTATCTGAAAGAGAAAGCGGTTTTTCATTGAGCACGCCAAAATCGTGGTCTGACTTATCCGTAGCCCGACCTTTGACTCGTGAGCCGAAAGCGATGATAAGCGGCTTTGTCATAAGTGTAATATAGCATAAATACGACGGCATTGTCACAAATGGCGATGTGTCTTTTTATACTATCCCCAGTTTACGCCACTTTGCTCTTGTGTGTGTGTGTGTGTGGGATAATACTTCTAGTATCTTTGGAATATTTAGTTTCTCTTTAATAATTTATAGAAATCAATGAAAAAATCACTTATCACATTAGCCATTCCGCTGACCGTATTAGTCTTGTCGGCTTTGAGTGTCGTGTTGACCAAAAGCGCTCAAGCCGCTTCATCCTGCTACACTTTTACCGCGAACCACAAAGTTGGCTCATCTTTGACTTCCGCCGAAGCCGCCGCTCTCAAAGCAGATCTGGTAAACGAAGGCCTCTGGAGCACCGGAGTGGTGCTTACCTCCTACAATGACACAGTCGCCAAAGCCATCACCACATTCCAGGAAAAGTATTCGTCAGCAATTCTGGCTCCTAATGGCATGACTTCCGGTAACGGATATTTTGGTGATTACACCAGGACCAAGATGAATAGCATTTATGGCTGTGCTACAACAGCTTCAATTGGCACGACCGGATCTGGTTCTGCAAGCGGAAGCGGTACGGTTGCCACAACCGGGTCTGTGCAATGTCCGGTCGGATTCAATTGCGTCCCGATCTCTCAAACAACCGCTCCGGTTTGTCCGACAGGATATACATGTGTTCCGACCGATAATTCCGGTTTGCTTAACCAGCAAATCGGTCAGCTCAATTGTGGAAGTTCTGCTTACTCCGATTACCTTGGAACTAACTGCGCGTCGAGCGGTGTTAACCCTAGCTCTGCTCCTAGTCCGTTGCCACAAACTACGCCGACAGTTGTGGTGACCGCGCCTGCAGTCGTGCCAGTATCCGTAGCTCCGCTTTTGAATGTCGGAAAGATCGATAACTCAGGCGGTCAGTATGTTGGTTTGAATAGTCAACAGGTGAACAATTATTTAAAAAATCCCGATGGGGAATGGATGAACTTCAAGTATGAAAGGAATGCTTCGTTTTCTGCAGTAAAAGACCAATCCATATTGGATAGTATCAATAAGTATGGTACGGCGGTCAATCCACCAACATCTGTGAACAACGATCAATACACGAAATATGTTCAAAGAGCCAAACTGGTGGCTAGTTACAGCGATATTACCTCAGGTTTGCAAGCTTATCGAAAGGCACATGATCCCCAAGCCAGATCCAATAATAATATTGATTGGTCCAATCTAGGTTTCAGTTACACAACAACCGCCGCTGAAAAATCATCCGGCTTTAATGCCGCTTCGTACAATGTTACCGTCAATTATGGTCAATCGGCTTTTTCGCGATCTGGACTGGCTAATTCTCCCAAAGGGAAAAAGCAGGTAGTTGTGACTATTTTCCAGTTTACCGATATACCTGATCTTTTGTTTCCGGATGTTCCTATAGCCAGGCTTCTTCGAATGGGTTATCGTCCGGCGACTTTTGATGAAGCTCTGGCACTGCAATCTGTGGCAGGAAAAGATGCTGATGGAGTCATCGCTTTGGGGACAACTGTTATATATGGTACCAATCCAGTGGCAAGTAATGTATGCCCTGGTACGCTCTGCACATCTTTTACTGGAACGGTTGGAAACGGGGATAAACTGGCGGCAGTGAAGATGTACTAATTAATTCTTAACTCCGGTATAAGTGAGCGCCATCTTCTGTTCCTTGGGATCGAAGAGGCTGATCTTGAAGTCGTAAGTCTTGCCTAACTCGAGGGTTTTGCGGAGCTTTTCTTCAGAACCGAATTCGGAGACATGGACCAAGCCGGCCACACCTTCCTCGATGGAAGCTAGGGCACCATGCTTGTTGAACTTGATGATGACTCCGGTAACAGACATATCTTTGGAATACTTCTTGGAAGCATCGACCCAAGGATTCTGTTTCAATTGTTTCAGTGATAGGGAAATCTTGCCATCTTTGATCTCGATGATCTTGGCCTTGATCTTTTGGCCGACCTTGACGAAGTTGCGAGGATCATCTACTAGACCCCAATCGATCTCGGAGATATGGACCAATCCCTCCAAACCTTCTTCCAGCTTGACGAAGATGCCGAAATCGACGACTCCTGTGACTGTTCCATCGACTTCATCTCCGATCTCATACTTGCTGACGATCTTCTCCTTCTCCTTGGTTTCAGAACCCTTTTCCGAGAAGATGAGCTTGCCTTCCTTTGGATCGGCCGTGATGATAGCTACATTTAGACGTGTGCCGACCAACTTCTTCAATTCATCCAGGATCTTATCTTTATCGCCATCAGTGATGCGCGGATAGTGCTCAGCCTTGAGTTGTGAAGCTGGTAGGAATCCGATGATGCCTTGCCATTCGATGAGGAGTCCGCCCTTGTTGGCTTCCTTGACCGGAAGGTCTAAGACCTTCTTTTCTTTGATGGCGACTTCAGCCTCATTCCAAATGAGAGCCTGGCGAGCTTCCTTAAGTGATAGCTCGTAATATCCTTCCTTGTGCGAAGTGTCGACGATCTTGGCGGCGATGACATCACCGACGTTGATCTTCTTGATGACATCGCGGGCGATCATGAATTCACGACCGTAGATGATACCGGTTCCAAAAGGAGCCAGATCGACATAAACAGATGATTTTTCGACGGTGATGACTGGGCCTTCTACCAAATCTCCGATTATCGGAGGATTCTTCATGGTCAGGATAAGCTTACCCATCGGGCTAGCTTTCTGCTCGTCGGTCAGTACCATCTCCTTTTCCTTGGGCGGCAAAGACGGGTCCGAGAAGGTTCTCGGCTTTCTTTCTGCTACCGCCTTGGCGGCCTTCTTTACTGGAGCATCGCTCTGTGTGCTTGTTGCGATAGGATCAGCCTTCGCCGTTGAAACTGCAGCGCTTTTAGGCGTTGTTTGAGTGTTTTCGACTTCTGTTTGCTCCTTACTCTTTACTTCTTGCTCTTCTTTGTGTCCTGTAAGCGTTTCTCTTAATTTCTTGAACATTTCTGTTAACGCGTTCCGCTTTTTAATTAATAATACGGCCGAGCTTATACCTGGGCCAAAATTGCGGGATTACGCGAAGTTGCTAATTTACGAACAACTGATTTGGCTCATACTATAGTATTTTGGCCGATTTGTCTATGAAGTTCGAAAGTGGCGGAAAATCCGCCACTTTCACAATCGCGAGCCGGGGGGTAGTCTGTTTCGCCGGAGCGCACTTTAGTCAACTAAAGTCGCAGATGATTCTTTTGAGACGTTTTTTGAGAGATCTGACTTTAGTCAACTAAAGTGTGTTCATTCGATAAGTAATACCCCCCAACTCAAAATTTCTTTGAATTTACTCAAATTGACCCGGAATTACCCGTCTCATTAATTGATTGTGAATTACTGGCATACGCCAAAAATTTTTGCTACAGTATTCTCATCATGATCATAACCTACCTCGGCGGGGAATTCGTCAAAGCGCAGTTCGGCGACACAATTCTGGCATTCAATCCGGTTTCCAAAGATTCCGACCTCAAAACCGCTAAGTTCGGGGCCGACATCGTTCTTTCTAGCCTCAATCATCCAGATATGAATGGCGTCGATCAAGTCTCATTTGGAGAGAAGAAACCTTTTGTTATTTCTGGTCCTGGCGAATATGAAGTAAAGGGGGTATTCATCAAGGGTTTAGCTTCGCAGTCGAACTACGATGGTCAAACTCCTAGCAATGATGCACGGATCAATACAATATTTACGGTCGCTCTTGAAGGAATGAATATCTGCTTCCTTGGAGCCGTTAATACTCCCGAATTACCAAAAGAGACGGATGAAGGGATCGAGGATGTCGATATTCTATTTGTGCCTATCGGTGGAAATGGCGTTTTGAATCCAGCCCAAGCCTACAAGCTAGCTGTTTCTATAGGTCCTAAGCTCATTATCCCTATTCATTATGGCGATCTGGGGAGTAAGGATGCTTTGAAAGCTTTTCTAAAAGAAGCTGGCGAGAATCCCAAGCCGGAAGGTAAGCTGACTTTGAAGAAAAAAGATCTGGAAGGGAAGGATGCGGAGGTTGTTGTGCTTGAAAAAGAATAGTACAATTGAGTCATGACATTCATCGAACGACTCGAATCGATGCGCGCAAAACCGGAGCATATCCGCAAGAGGTATGCCTTTTGGAGCTCTCTCGGTCTGACTGCTGTCATATTCGCATTTTGGTTGGGTTCATTTTCATCATTCAATTTCTCCGCGCATAACGCGATTACAGCCGCAGTAGGCGATGCTGGTACTCCAGCACAATCAATGGTCGCCAGCGTAAGTTCGTTGTTCAATGACGTCAAAGAATTGATCTTCGGCGCCAAGAAAGTCACCTATTCTAGCGTAGAGATCTTGCCTGGGAACAAGTAGGAGGTCCATAGATTTGCAAGCAAATGGAGACATTACAGTCAGCTCATGTCAAGGTGCGAGTCACCCAATTTTTTGCTAGAATTGAGTTACAAGGAGGGTGGAACATGAGAGAGGGAGACAGGCGTGACGAATAGCGGATGTCTCTACCTTCCTTGTTCCATAAACTACCGTCGCCGCAAGGCGAATTTCAATGGCCAAGAAACCTGATACAACTGAAACATTGGAACCCATCCGGCCAGCTGGTGAAGGTATCGTAGTGCGCAACATATCCACAGAGATGCGCGAGTCTTTTTTGGACTACGCAATGTCTGTCATCACAGATCGTGCTCTGCCTGACGTCCGTGACGGACTCAAACCGGTTCATCGCCGCATCCTCTACGCAATGCATGAAAAGGGTCTGACGGCTTCCGCCAAGTTCCGCAAATCAGCAGTCGTGGTTGGAGATACGATGGGAAGCTACCACCCTCACGGTGACGTCGCCATTTACGACACTATGGTCAAAATGGCTCAACCTTTTACAATGCGTTACCCGCTGGTCCATGGCCAAGGTAACTTCGGTACTGTCGATGGTGACCCACCAGCCGCTATGCGTTATACCGAAGCCAAGATGTCTCGCATCTCAAGCGAGCTGCTCCGTGATATAGAAAAGAACACAGTAGATTTTCGACCGAACTACGATGGTACGAAGAAGGAACCTACTGTTCTGCCGACATCTGTGCCGAATTTGCTCCTGAATGGAACGCTCGGTATCGCTGTCGGTATGGCCACGAACATTGCCCCGCACAACTTGCGCGAAGTCGTAGATGCCACGACATATCTTATCGACAATCCAGACGCTGCCACAGATGACCTTTTCCAATTCATCAAAGGTCCAGATTTTCCTTTGGGCGCCGTCATTTACGGCGAAAAAGATATTCATCATGCCTATACTACCGGCCGTGGTGGCATAACCGTTCGCGGAGAAGCTGAGATAGTAGAGGACAAGAAAGGCCAATTCCAGATCATCATCTCTTCCATCCCGTTCCGCGTGAACAAGAACGAGCTCATCATCAAGATCGCTGACTTGGTGCGCGAGAAAGTCATCGAAGGCGTGAAGGGCTTGCGCGATGAATCAGATAAGGAGATGCGCATCGCTATCGACTTGAAGCAAGGCTCGTATCCGGAGAAGGTCCTCAACCTCATCTACAAGCACACCCAGTTGGAAGAGACTTTCCATGTCAACACAGTGGCTCTGGTCCATGGTGTACCACAAACGCTTTCTTTGAAGTCTATTTTGGAGGAATTTATAACACATCGTATAGAAGTCATCCGTCGTCGGACTAAGTTCGACCTTGATGCCGCAGAAGCCCGCGAGCATATCCTGCTCGGTTTGAAGAAAGCTCTCGATCATATAGATGAGATCATCACTTTGATTCGTGCTGCTGCCGATGTCGCTACTGCTCACGCTGGCCTCATGAAGAAATTCAAGTTCAGTGATCTTCAGGCTACGGCTATTTTGGAGATGCGTTTGCAGAAATTGGCCGGCCTTGAACGCAAGAAGATCCTAGATGAACTCAAAGAAGTCCAAGCTTTGATAGAAGAATTGAAAGGCATCCTTGGCAGCGACAAGAAAGTCCGCACCCTCATAAAGACCGAACTCACCGATATAAAAGCAAAGTATGGAGACGATCGTCGTACAAAGATAGTCAAACATGGCGTCAAAGATTTCAATCCGGAAGATCTCATAGCTGACGAAGAATCCGTGCTAGTTCTCACCAAAGGCGGATATATAAAGAGAACCGATCCAGATGAATACCGCAAGCAGAAACGCGGTGGAGTCGGTGTAGTTGATTTGGATACAAAGGAGGAGGATTTCATCTCCCATCTCATATTCGCGACCACGCACAACGACCTTTTGTTCTTCTCTGACAAGGGCAAGGCTTATCAGATAAAGATGTATGACATTCCTGAAGGTAAGCGCGCCACCAAAGGCAAATCTATCATGAACTTCCTTTCACTAGCTGAAGGTGAGCGTGTCACTTCTATTTTGCCTATGCCTAAGAATAAGAAAGAAGCTGAAGGATTGAGCCTGATGATGGTAACCAAGAATGGCACAGGCAAGAAGACTTCGGCCGCACATTTCAAAGATGTCAGACGCTCTGGTTTGATCGCGATAGGTCTGGATGCTGGCGATGAATTGATCTCCGCTTCATTTATTTCCAAGTCTGACGAGATCGTCATCGCCACGAAGGATGGGCAATCTATCCGTTTCAAAGAATCAGATGTCAGAGAGATGGGCAGGAATGCGGCCGGCGTGCGCGTCATAAAGACAGGCAAGGGCGATGCAGTCATTTCCGCCGACGTCGTTTCCAAAGATGCCAAGAATCCGGCCCTTTTCGTCATGAGTGCCAATGGCTACGGCAAGAAAACAAAGCTTTCTGAATACAAGACGCAGAACCGTGGCGGTTCAGGAGTCATGACTATGAATATAACAGGGAAGACCGGTGACCTCATGGCCGCCAAAGTCGTCACCGACGAAGTCGAAGAAATCGTGGCCATGTCCAAGAAATCTCAGGTCATCCGCGTAGATCTCAAAGAAATACCAAGCCTCGGCCGCTCGACTCAAGGTGTCCGTGTCATGAAACTCCGAGATGGAGATCAGTTGGCCAGTTTGATTTGTTTGTAGGGCAAAATTAATTAGAAAATGTATATTGGCGCAATGGAATCTTGTGCTATTTATTATTAGCGCTATAATTAGTAAATTATTTATTGTTCTTGCGCTTTTCTCTCTATTTCAGGCGCGAGTGTAAGATGATTACTAGCACTAATCTTATAAATTATGGTTACCAGCAAAGTTTTGAACGGTCACTTAAAAACGATTCGTAGCATTGTCGTCAAGGGTTTCGCAAGAGTCGAAGGGCGGCTGGATGGTGTTGAAAAGACGCTCGGAAATCGGATCGATGGTTTAGAGACGAAGGTATATAACCGTATAGATGGTGTTGAGAGTAAGTTAGGTGCTCGAATAGACGGCGTCGAAAGCAAGCTAGGTGCTCGGATAGACGGGGTTGAGAGTAAGCTCGATGGTCATATTAATAGTGTAACAGAGAGATTTGATAGTCTCTCTAATAGGTTTGATAGTCTCTCCAATAAGGTCGATCTACTTTCTAGCGATATCGATGATTTGGCTGGTATGACAGCGCGAGAATTCAAAGCGGTTCGAAGCGATATCGCTCTTAGGGATATCCAGCGGGAAGCTTGCTGAGGATTCGATCTAAACAGATAATTGTCCCCAACTATCGATATTTTGTGTATTTTCAACGTGGTACAATTAAGCCACCATGTTCTCCGACCCAGCCACGAATCTCGCCAAGCTCGGCTTGAACGACGGCATGAAAGTCGTCGATTTGGGAGCCGGTTCGGGCTTCTATTCCATTGAAGCCGCCAAGAAAGTTGGTAGCAGCGGCAGAGTTTACGCGGTCGATGTCCAGAAAGATCTTCTGGAACGTCTGCGTTCAGTTGGCGCCTCGCAGGGGCTGCATAATATCGAAGTTATTTGGGGAAATGCCGAGAAGATCGGTGGTACCAAGGTAAAGGAATCTCTGGCTGATCGCGTCATCGCTTCAAATGTCCTTTTCCAGATCGCCAAGCTAGATGATTTTGTTTTGGAAATAAAGAGGATCTTGAAGCCAGGCGGTAAGGTTCTTGTGGTGGACTGGAGCGGTGTCACACCTTTGAGCCCCAAGACGATCGTCTCCGAAATGCAAGCTCGCGCTTTATTCGAAAAGAACGGATTCAAAGTCGATCAATCATTTGGGGCAGGGGATCACCATTATGGAATAGTTTTAGTCAGATAATATGTCTAAATTTCAAATAATCACACTCGGAATATTCATTCTGGCCATCATAGGCGGAGTCGTAGCTTTTGCTACATTCAAAGGCAGCACGTCTAGCAGTGCGTTACCGTCAATAACCATTTGGGGAACATTTTCGTCTGATACGTTCAATCAATATGTCGCTAAGATAAACAATACGCTGGCTCAACCTTTGACTATTAAATATGTCCAGGAAAGCCCGGACAAGTTTTCGCAGGATTTTGTGGCCGCCTTGGCCCGTGGTACTGGTCCAGATGCCATACTGATCACGGCTGACATGATCTTGCCGCATCAAGATAAGCTGATATCGATACCGTATTCAGCCCTTTCGCAGCGGACATTCTATGATTCATATATCCAAGAAGCGAACATCTATCTTTCAAGCAATGGGACCTTAGCCATACCATTCACCGTTGATCCATTAGTCATGTATTGGAATCGTGACGTATTCAATGCTGCTGGACAGACGACTTATCCAAAGAATTGGGGCGATTTTACAGCGCTTGGTAATATCCTGACGGTCAAGGATCAAAATGGCACGATCTCGAAGAGTGCGGTAGCTATGGGAACTTTCAATAATATCGTGAATGCTAGGGAGTTATTTGGGACATTGCTCCTGCAATCCGGCAATCCAATAACCGCTATAAGCGGAGGTCTACCGGCCAGCACTTTGGTAGCGGCACAAGCTAGCTCAGAGTCAACCTTGCAATTCTTTGGTCAGTTCGCTGATCCTTCAAATGTCAATTATTCCTGGAATCGCGCCATGCCTGATGACAAGATAGCTTTTCTTTCCGGCACTTTGGCGACATATTTTGGATTCGCTTCGGAGATCAAGGATATCCGCGCCAAAAATCCCAACTTGAATTTTGACGTGGCGCCTTTGCCGCAGTACAAAACAGGAGGACGGGCGACTTCTTATGCTCGAATGCATGGATTATCTATTGTTCGGACATCGTCCAACGCCAATGCTGTCTACCAGATCATTTCCATCTTGACTTCACCGACCAATCTCCCTATTTTGTCGACCGCCATGTATTTACCTTCTGTGCTTAGCAGTCTGGACCAAGGCTCGACCGATCCGTACATCACCAATTTCAATAGGGCCGCTTTGACTGCCTCAACCTGGATCGACGCTGATCCGTTGAAGTCCAAGCAAGTAATGAGCGATATGGTCAGTTCCTTTACCAGCGGTCAAAAAACGGCTTTTCAGGCGGTTCAAGATGCAGGGAGCAAGTACGATGTCATCCTAAAGCAGGCAGTGCAATAATAAGAAGCAGGGAGCACGGAGCAAGAAGTAAGGAGAATGAGAAAACACGAGATGCGAACATCTAAATGATTACCGATACATTAAAATTCAGAAAATTGCTCGCGCCAATGTTGGTGTGCCTAGCGATATTCAGTTGCCTGTATTCATTGGCCCCGATCATCGCTCAAGCTCAAGCTGCGACGCCCCCAGCGGATTCAGAGAATATAAATAGCAGCGGATTCAGGTTGATGATATGCGATGGGCCAGATCTTTCACATCTGACCACTCCAATCAAAATGACATGGAACGGCCAACAAATCGAGACAAAAACGAACCCACAAGGATATATACCCTGCGACTTCAACGGTGCGATGATGCAGATCCAGCACTTCATCAACATCGCCATCATCGCTGGAGTTCTGGTGGCTATCGCCGGTTTTTGTTATGCGGGATTCCTATATATCTCTGGTAAGGAAGCCAACATCAACAAAGCCAAAGACATATTTTGGAAACTGTTCATTGGGTTTATAATAATGCTTACAGCCTGGTTCATCGTTTATCAGATATTGAGCTGGCTGACCGGCCAAAATTCCGGATTCAGTTACCTTTTAGGAAGTTAGTAATAAGATCATGAATGCAAATATACAACAAAGATATAGAATGCAGTTGATAGTATCGGTGTCCGTGCTCATATTAATGATCGCGGCCTTATACAAGACAAATGTGACTGTATATGCTCAAAGTTTGGATGCTCCTCCGGATCAAAACAACTCGGGGAATTCCGGATATACATTTGGAGGTTTTTGTAATGGGACTGTAGATGCTGCAGGTGACTGCTGTCCTTACGGAGTTACTAGCGATAATCAATCATGTCTCACTAGTAGCAATGTTTCGGCGGGAACAGCTGCGAGTTCAGGTAATGCCCCCAGCAATGCCGGAAATAGCGGTACATCTGGGGCAAGCGGCGCCAATTCCAATGCTAATTCCAACAGTACCTGGTGGGGAAGTAACACCGGAAGTACCGGTAATGGCTCTCCTGCCTCCGGATCTACTGGGAACGGCTCTCCTGCAAGCGGTTCAACAGGGAACGGATCAAATTCTAGCAATGGGGGCGTCAATAGACTGACAAATCCGCTAAATGGAGGCGGCATAAACTCTATCGGACAATTAGTGCAGAATTTCGTGCAGATTTTTGCCTACATCGTCATCTTATTCGCTGTCCTCATGATTATATTCACCGGTTTCCAGTACATCACCGCCATGGGTAATTCGACTAAGATCAAAGAACTCCATGAGAGGTTTCTGTGGTTGGTAGTCGGTATCGCTATCGTGATCGGAGCCAGAGTCATTGTAGATGTAGTGATCAATACTTTGGCATCTACCGGCGCGGTCAATCAAAATGTCATTCAACAGGCTAGGAGCGCTAATTCGGGAGGAAATTAGGGACTAGGAGGTTAGGATTTAGGCAATTAGGAATTTACGCAAAATATTCATTAACAAATCATCAAACATGAAAAAAATCAGCCAGCTACTTGTCGCGAGCTCGACCTTCATGCCATTCGTCGCTTTTGCCGCGAGCTCCAAGACTTTGCATGACCTGGTCGGAACAGCCGCTATATATATTAACGACGCTCTGGATCTCTTGATGGGTCTGGCTGTCGTCATGTTCGTCTGGTATGTCATCCAATATTTCATGCGACCGAGCGAGAAGGGACGTAGCGAAGGAGGCCAGTACGTCATGTGGAGCGTGATCGGATTCTTTGTGATCTTTTCCTTATGGGGGATCGTCAATATCCTTATGTCTACTTTTGATTTAGGCCAGAATTCGGCCGGTACGTGGACGAGCTTCTCCAACATTTTTCCGCAATAATATTTAGATAATCAATCATTAATATGACCAATATCCTATATTCCATAGCACAGGCCCAAACCGGACCATTGTCGCAGATCGATAATGCTAACGACTTAGTCGATCGGATCGCCAGCATAGGCAACGTGGTCGTTTATTTGTTGGTAGCATTGGCAGTCGTCTATATCGTTTGGGCGACGGTGCAATACATCATGATGGGAGACTCTGGTGAAGGTAGAAGGGAAGCTGGTATGAGGATAATGTGGGGTATCGTCGGTTTGGCCATAATCGTGTCCATTTGGGGCTTGGTAAACATCCTACTCAACACCTTTGCCACGGATTACACAACGCCAACCAATACTAACGGTTTCCCTAATGCCAATTTTATCAACCATAACTAGCCAAACATATCCACAAGTATCGGTTTTGTCCTTGTTTATCGATGAGGTATAATGATTTGGTTATAATAGAATATTAATATTAATCATAAATATGAAAAAAATCATCGCTTTTATAGCATTAGTCGCTCCGTCCGTTGCATTCGCCCAAACTAAAGTCGTAGATGTCAATTCGCTGTCGACCAAACTGTCTAGCATCGGCAACGTCGTCGTCTATCTCTTGGTCGCTTTGGCTGTCATATTCATCGTCTGGAATACGGTGATCTACGTCATCAAGGGTTCCGGTGAAGAGGGAAGATCGAAGGCCGGTATGAATATCCTTTGGGGTATCGTCGGTTTGTTCGTTATCGTCTCCATCTGGGGCTTGGTCAATATCCTCACCAATACTTTCAGCACAACGGCTACACAGCAGCCTTTGCCTAACTTTGGAAACAATACGACGACTGGTGGCATGCCTGGCAACAACATCCCTGGTACTCCTCCAACAGTTAACTAGGACCGCAATCACATGTCAGTGTTCGAACTTATACCGACCGCGCACGCGGCAGTGGATATGACTGCTTTTGGAAACGCTATCAATCCGGTCCTTAAAGGAATAGTCTATCCTATAGTCGAGCTCATGTTCGGTGTAGCCCTTCTGGTATTCGTCTACGGAGTGCTAAGGATGGTCTTGAATGGTTCGGATGAAGAGGCTAGATCTTCAGGCAAGTTAAGTATCCTTTGGGGTTCGATCGGTATGTTCATCATGGTATCGGCTTGGGGGATAATATATCTGATCTCCGGTACTGTAGGTGGTGCTTTCAAATAGTAGGATAAGTGAATTATCGCTCAGTTTCGGGTAAAAAATAAAGGCCGCGGGGATTTGAGATCCCTGCGGCCTGTTGCGTTCTGTTTGTGCTACCGTGACACTATCGTCACGTTGTTTGTGTACCAGTACATGACCTGACCCTCGGTCGGTGCTCCCTGCGTTGGCCAGACCCTCCATTGCTGGACTTGTGAGCCTCCTCCAGGTGGCGCTTGGTATACGATATGAGTCGGACCATCTGGGATCGGCGGGAGAGGCTTTGAGGCCCTACTGTCGTCCATGTCTGGACGCACTTGCCACCAGATGCCTCGCGTTACTATACGAGCCTCTACCCGTCTTCCGAGATTGGGAACAGGTATTGCCTGGTCCCAACCCTCTGTCGTTATCCGGATGTACGCCGGATGTTCGAACGTTGGTAGGGGTTGTGGTTGCTGTTGCGCTTGGCTCCCTACGTGCTCCTCCGGACCTGCTTGTAAGCTGGCCCGGTTGCGGTAGATGTGGATCGCCACAAAGGCAAGCACTAGAACCATGATTATCTTGAACGGCGAGTATTCTTTTGATTCCGTCGACTTCTCTGACTTCTCTGTCTTTTCTGCCATAAGGGTATTTCTTTCTATTGTTTTCTGTTGTTACGTTTGGTTTTGGCTTTGATCTTGATCTTGCTGACCTTGACCTTGCCGGTTTTGGCGCCGATTTCGTCGACCGCCTCGACCTTGGTTTTGTCCACCCTGGTTTCCACCAGGGAAGACTTGCATGTCCCGTAAGATAATGGCGCCTCCGATGGAGGTACCCTTACCTTCGACTTGTACGCGATGTACGAGACCGTCTCGTATAAGGCGAGCTTCAGAGTAAGCGTTAGACGCTTTCTCAGGGTCTAGCCCCAGTGCTTTGAACTGGGTGATAGCCTCGATGTCTCCCTTATACTCTTCCTTCCGAGCATCATTTTCGTATATGACGCTGGCGGATTCGATCATAGTCTTCTCGATCTCGGGTGGAATAGGGAAGTCGGCTCTAACATTACTAGTTTCTACTCCGTATCGCTTCTCCTTGAAGCATCCATCGGACGTCGCTGTTCCGTTCAGGTGATCGTCGACAAGCTCTGCCAGTTTTGTGCTGTATTGAGCCATGTCCATGTAGGACAACTTATGTTCTGTGACAGCAGCCTGAACGACTTGATATGGGATCTTGCCCATATCCTTGTATATGTTATCCAGTCCGCCGGATGCGATGTAATCCATCATTTTTGTCCGAAGCGGGAAAGCTGTCATCTCGATGACACCCTTGACTGGAATGGACGGTAGTACCTGACCGCTCGGCAGCACGACTCTTTCTGATTGAATCTTCATTTCGAATTTCCATTCTTTGCGAGTCATGTCCACCGGTCTCGCATTGATCAGAAATGGCCAGAAGTTGGCCAAGAGGGTCGTACCTTTAACGGTCGATGTGTTTCCTTTTTTGTCCGTCAGGATCCGATTCCAGATCATGAGGATTCCCTCCGTGGGAGGGTCAAAGGTTTTTAGCCCTTTGGTGATGCCGATGACGGCTAAGGATGCTAGGATGACACCTGCGAACCCGGTTTCCATATTGCCAGTGACGAGGAGGAAGGTCCCTCCAGCGATCATGACAGTATAGGTGAACCCGATCGTTCCGGTAATCCGGTTTTGTGCTAGGCCAACTTGGCTTAGCAACGACCCTGGTAACATCCAAATTTTGGTTACCAGCCAAACGGGGATTCTTAGAATATCCGTAATGGCCGACTTTATCTGATCACTTGCTCTCATGCTGTTTCCTTCATTTTGTAGGACCGCCCGGTAGGGAAGCCCTGGTTTTATTGTTTCTTATTATGAAATTGACAACGTGCACTCTTAACGAAGAATCACGTTCTGAGTAAAGTTTAGCACATTAGGGAACAAAAGTCAATAGGTTGTCAAATGTGACTATACGGCCAATTTTCTAGCATTTGCAGCACTTATGTATAAGAAAAGGCCCCAGCAACAACGCGTTGCTGGGAACCTGTGAAACTGTCCAATGTTCATTACGGTCTGTAGCCGTAGGGTGCGCAGCGGGGAGGAGGACAAGGTTGAGGCGGAGATTCTCTCCTCACCTCAGTCCTGCTTTTCCAGACGATCAGATTTACCTGCTTCGTCCGTGTTTCCACTCTCCGTACCTCAGGCTGTCGGCACTGTCCGTAGCCGAGCTCTTCGCGGCGATGATTGGTTCGGAAGGGATGGAAGACACCTTGAGTGTCCGTCCAGTACCACCTTCCGCTTGATCCGATATAGTAGCCGCTGCACCAGTCGCCATTGGCTTCAGGGCGAGGTCCATTGACTACCAGTTCGCCCTGAGATGCTGGAAGGTTCTCAAGCCACGGAACTTGCTCTGCAGATGACTGCGGTGCCCAGTTCGAAGTGGTTTGTGCTTGTGTTGGCGCTGGCGGCGTCGGTGCTTGTGCTGTAGGTGCTTGTTGTGCTGCAGGCGCTTCCGATGCTTGCGGTTGCATCGTCGGAAGTGTCGGGTACATATACGTGTTCGTTATGTTCACGTACACGTTCGGTGCCGGAGTCGTCACGACCGTTGAAGGTGGCGGATTCATCGGCAATACCGGCGTGATCGTAATATTCGGTGGTGTGCCGCCTGAGCAGCTAACCACCTGAATATTACAATTACTGTTGTTCGATATTACCGGACTGAACCCACTCGGGATGGGAAGAGCATTCCCAGTCGAACCATTTGTTGTGTTGGCCGTAATATCTGGTGCCGTATGCGGCAGGTGCTTCGAGAGGTATGGATACCCCCAAAATGCAAGTGCTGCCAGTGCTAACGCCGCTAGTACACCAATTACAATCCAGTACACCCAACCCTTCCGGTCGGCCGGCGGTTGATTTCCCGTAGGCTGTCCCTGATTGGTCGGAGGCTGATTGATTGGCGGCGCGGTCGGAGGCTGAGTCGCGGGAGGCACGGTCGGTGCCGGTGTTCCCTGAGTAGGAGCCGACGGCCTGATTTGCCTGATCGCGTCGAGAATTTGGGCATGACCGGTGGTCATGCTCGTGTTCAAGGTGTTCAGGCCAGTAACGACCTGTGCCCCGACGTTATTGGCAACAGTTGCCACTACGCCGAGCCCGTCGCCCATCGTCAGGTGCATGTCATGCAACTTTCGCATGAAAGCATTCAAGTCACTTCCTAATGGGGGAGTGGCTGGTGCCGGAGGAGTTTGTGCCTGAGGCGGATTCGTAGGTGCCGGCGCCGTAGTTCCCACATTGGGCTGCGTCGTCGGAGGCTGTGTCGCAGTAGGAGCCGCGGGACCCTGATTGGTCGGTTGCGGTTGATTTACCACTGTCGGCGTTCCCGTATTAGCGGGTGACGTCGTCGGAGGCTGAGTCGCGGGAGGCACGGTCGGTGCCGGTTGATTCGTTGGCGGCGGGCTCGCGGGAGCTTCATCCGCCATCTTGAGTTCGGCCGCTTCGGCCTCGCTCAAGATTTCGAAGGTTGCGATTTTCTCCGGTGTTACCGTCAGCTTCGCAGCTGACGGTTTGCCCTGCTCAGCGTCCTTCATCGGGACGACGAGCATGAAATACTCGCCTGGGTTTCCCTTGAGGGCCGCCATGTTTAGATTCGTATCCGGGCCGAACTTGGCCGGCCCGAAGTCGTTGCCTTGGGAGTCGAAATATCGACGCCCGTAGCCCGTTGCCTCAGGCGTAGGATCCCATCCTACGGACCAATCGCCTAACTGTTTCAAACCTTTCAACACTAATGCATTCATTTTCTAGCTCTTTCTTTGGTTGTGGCCGCAATCGCTTGCGGCCCTTGTTTTCAACTATATTTCATTCGTAAAACGGACTATCACGTATTATATATCATTCTGTATAAAAAGTCAACCCCATCATTGCTGATGGGGTGATTGATTCGGCTTAAAGCCGTTTCGCTGCTTTGCTTATAGGTCAGCGAAGACCTTGCGTTTCTCTTGGGAGCGGCTGTTATGCTGGCCACGGTAACGCCCGTTCTCGTGTTCGCTGTCGCGGCCACCATTCCGGCGGTCACCACGAGGCTTGAGGCCGAAGCGCTCGTCGAGCGCCGCTTCCCGTTCCTTGCGGACTAGGCGCTCCTGCTTCCTTTGGGAGAGGAAATCCAACTGCGTTTGATAATCCAAGCCCCAAAGAACCCGATCACGTTCTGGCGTTTCGTTCCAGGACTCGCCACGTGCGATGACGCGCGAAAGCGCCCGCTTTACGGCAGCTTTGTAAAGCCAACTGCCGTAGCAGAAGTCCTTACCGAACTTGCCGAACTTGCATCCGGAGACAGCGAAGACTTCCTGCTTGTTGTGATCAACGAAGAATGCGCCATTGTACTCAGGCAGCGTTATCTGCCCGATCGTCGCGCCCGACTTCAGGGCAGCCTCCGTTTCCGGGGAGACATGCGGCCAGTATTTGACCGGCTGGAAGATTCCCTTGGTGCTGTCGCACTTCACCTGGTCCCCGTCTGGCATTACCAGACATTTAACATCCTCGATTGCGAGGGGAGACTTCTTGATCAGCTTCAGTCTCGCGACAATATCCCATCCGAGGAAACGGTAGGGTGCATCGCCGGCGAGCTCGATACTGTTCGGGTTCACCATCCAGTTGTGCGCCTCATCCGTCATGTTTTTGGGGCGGATGAACTCTTCCACGACCTCCACCCTGGGCTTTTCCGGCTGGGTTGAGGTGGAAGTCGAGGTGGCCACTGCGGTGGCCGTGCTTTGGTCCGGAGCTGTTGCGGTTGCAACGGGCTCGGGGACTACTGTTGTTCCAACTACTGCTTCTTGTGTGTTCATTCTCTTATTCTTTCATTTTTCCGTTTGTTTTCCGTGTTGTTTGGAACGACATCGATCGATGCCTGGTGTGATTACCGTGCGCAGAGCGAAGCTCTGGCTATTTCAAATGCTCTTCTGTCGCGTAAACGCTTTTGGCGTAGACACAATAGTCGAGTATCTGGTTCCAGAAATAAGGCTAGCACGAATTGCTAAGATTGTCAATCCTTATGCATTCGGACGCCATTTAGGCGTCCTCATGGATCATTGTGCCGGGGAGAGGACTCGGTCGCGACCCCGCCTCACGGCTCGTCCTACTGGACTCGCTCGTTCCGGCTTTCTCGTCCTTCCCCAGTCACAGTGATGCTCCACTCGAAAGCCATTCAGGCTTTCTCGTGGATCATTGTGCCGGGGAGAGGACTCGGTCACGACTCTCGCGAGACCAGTCTCGCTCGGTCGCGACCCCGCCTCACGGCTCGTCCTGCTGGACTCGCTCGTTCCGGCTTTCTCGTCCTTCCCCAGTCACAATGATACTCCACTCGAAAGCCATTCAGGCTTTCTCGTGGATCATTGTGCCGGGGAGAGGACTCGAACCTCCATAGATTGCTCCACTAGCTCCTAAGGCTAGCGCGTCTACCAATTTCGCCACCCCGGCGCTCAGGCAAATTGTACGGTCTCGTAAGGATATACACAAGTGGGCAAATATGGAGAGTTGACACCTATCTCAGTCTTGATGTAATGTATTGGGCGGACGGTTAAACAACTAAATAAATTATGGCAAAGAGATTAACTAGACTAACTGAACCTCAAACATCAACTCTGCCGGCGGTTCTTCCGCCACTCACACAAAACATCGGCCCTGGCTTCAAATTGTCGATTGCGAATGTTGGAGTTCTTACTTCCAGTGAGCAGGGCTCGACGCCGATATGTAAACGCTTGGCAATGGCCTATGCGGAATTGACCAGGAATCGCGGGATCCAAAAAAGCATTTGCAGTTCGCTCAGCACGGCCTTCGAATTGGTCGCGTTCGATCCGATCGGATTGTCCATCACCGCCCGTTTGAGCACGGAGGCGGAAACGATGGAAGTCAAATGCCTTGGCGACGCTCAATATATCGAGAAGCAAAATCCGCTCGCCAGCTATAACGCGCGACACAGCGGTGCACTGCCGACTCCGAAGCCGCCGAGCCTTCCATCGATGACGATCAGATCGAGACTCGGCCTTGCCTAGTAGGCCAAGATCTTCAGCCTTATTTATCGAACCACACAGGATACGTCTTGTGTGGCGTTTTTATTTATTTTTTAGAACCGTTCGGGTGCGCCCAGTTGGATTCGAACCAACGACCAATCGCTTAAGAGGCGAGTGCTCTACCAGACTGAGCTATGGGCGCAAGCAGTTACGCAAGCGTGTAATTTATAACAGAAAATCAGATATTGCACAACTCAAAAGATTGTGCAATACTAGCGACATGGTAAATCGAATGCGCGGAACAAGGTCCCATCGGGACAACAGGAGATCGCATCACGCTTTGACAGCGATGCGTTTTTCCAAGTGCGTCACTTGCGGAGCTCTGCATCAGAGCCATCGCATTTGCATGAACTGTGGTTCATACAATGGACGAAAAGTTCTGGATTTGGCTGCCAAAGCTACACGAAAAGCGGCCAAGGCCAAAGCGGCTGCAAGGTAAACATAGGGTAACGGTTTACGGTTCAAGAATCGAGATTTGAGAATAACATCATCGTGATTGTTCTTAGATCTTGAATCATGAATCTTGAATCAAGATTCTGTGTTCATTATTAACACCATGTTCTTTAACTAAAATGGCCAACCGACACCTCTCTAGATCAGTCGTTTTGCAATCTCTCTTCGAATGGGATTGCCATGGCCGCAATGATGCGACGGTAAAAGATATCATCGCCCGCAATGTCAAAGAATTTGCTCCAGGCATGAGCGATGTTTCGTTCATCGAAGAATTGATGAAAGGGATCTTGGCCAAAAAAGAGGACCTCAATCAGATCATAGAGAAAGCCGCACCCGACTGGCCGATCGACAAGATCTCGCCGGTCGACCGAAATGTCCTCCGTATCGGGCTCTACGAACTGCTTTTCTCCGACAGGTCCGAAGTGCCGGCCAAAGTAGCCATCAATGAAGCTATCGAGTTAGCCAAGACGTTCGGTGGTGAAACCTCCGGCCGTTTTGTTAATGGGGTATTGGGCGCTGTCTACAAGGAGCTGGGAGAACCTGGCAAAGATACCGCTCCCGCCAAAAAGAAGAAGCCGGCCGAAGTCCCTTATGACGAGATGCCGATCCAGCATCTGGGTGGTGCAGTCGTCTATTCCAAGCATGAAGATGTCATGTACCTTGCCTTTGTGCATGATATATTCGGGCATTGGACGCTTTCCAAAGGCAAGATCCCAGAGGGAATAGAACCGAACACTGGTACGATAAACAAAGTCAAAGAAGAGATTGGCCTCGAAGTCACGATCAAATCAGATCTCGGCACCAATGAATACATCGCCAATGATCCGGAGATAGGGAAGATCAGGAAGCAGGTTCACTACTATTTGGCCGAGGCACCATTCGGTGATCTTCAGTTGGCCAAGAAGCCTGGTCTCGATGACGCCAAGTGGTTCAAGTTGGCTGACATTTTGGAGCTCAATTTCTACAATGATATACTACCGATCGTTACCAAGGCGGTTACGATGCTATCGCAAGAGAGCTAAGAAAATATGAAATCAAATATTGAAACATTCGCAAAGCATATCGGTGTAAATTTTACCGACATCAATCTTCTCACGACCGCCTGCACGCACCGGTCTTATTTGAACGAGAACCGAGGTTCTGGGCTGGAGCATAATGAGCGTTTGGAATTTCTCGGAGACGCGGTTCTGGAATTGATCGTGACCAGCTTCCTTTTTAATAAATATCCCAAGAAAGCCGAAGGGGAATTGACGGCCTTCCGTTCAGCTATCGTGAATACCGTTAGTTTGACCAAAGTCGCCGAACATATGGGCCTTAATGAATACATGCTAATGTCGCGCGGCGAAGCCAAGGATACCGGCCGAGCGCGATCTATCATCTTGGCCAATGCCGTTGAGGCTGTCATAGGCGCTGTTTATCTCGATCAGGGTTACGATGCTGCGGCTAAATTCATTTCCGATCATATCCTGAATGTCATCGACATAGAAGAGATCGTCAAAAATAAGAGCTGGTTGGACTCCAAGAGCCGATTCCAGGAAAGAGCCCAAGAGAAAGTCGGTCAGACGCCGAGCTACAAGACTCTGAAGGAGATCGGACCAGATCACAACAAGCAGTTCACTCTGGCCGTTTTCCTTGGCGACGTGCAAGTTGCCACCGGCACTGGCGCTTCCAAGCAAGAGGCTGAACAAAAAGCTGCCGAGAAGGCGTTGGAGATAAAGAAGTGGTAGTGTATAGTTAGGTTTGAACCTGATTTTTTTGATATGAAAAGAATTTATGGAAGAAACATGGCCTTGTCGAGGCGTGCCCGTGCTCGTATCGAACGAGCCTGGCAGTCTTATGAGAATGGGTATTGTCCTGAAGCTGAGAAAGCTTTCGAGATACAATTGACCAAAACGGAGGTCGCCAGACTCATGGAAACCTGCGGGCACTGCTACAGGAGGATCCGGATCACAAATCACGCAAAGCACATGGCTATATGTCGTGGGCTCAAATTGGACAGGATGAAGGCGATCAAGGCGGCGGAAGATGCAAAAGCCGCCAAGGTTGAAAAAGCCTGGCTTAAACTCTTGTCTTTGGTGACTGCTTGATTGTGAGTCCGACAGAACATTGATTTGGTCCGACATGCGCTGGTCACGCGGGTGGTGCAGTCTAAGCAGGCTGCACCACTTTTTGTTACAATATGGAGGTGCCACCTCTCCATAGGTGCCCACACCTCCCTCAACATGTATCTCAAATCTCTGGAATTATCCGGCTTCAAATCATTTGCCAAGAAAGCCAGCCTACAATTCACCAGCGCTATAACCGGCGTTGTTGGACCCAATGGCTCAGGAAAGTCCAACACAGCTGAAGCATTTCGTTTTGTGCTCGGCGAACAATCAATCAAATCATTACGCGGTAAAAGAGGTGAAGATATGATCTGGAATGGCGGCGGCGAATCTGCCTCGTCAGCTGGCAGAGCCAATCGAGCTAGCGTTAAAGTTGTTTTTGATAATTCCCAAAAATTGTTCCCGTCGATCGATTTCGACGAGGTCTCTCTGGAGCGCGTCGTACATCGCGACAATTCCAATGAGTACTTATTGAATGGTAGCCAAGTCCGCTTGAAAGACATCGTGGAGCTTTTGGCTAGCGCACATATCGGCGCAACTGGGCATCATATCATTTCACAAGGAGAAGCTGATCGCATTCTTTCGGCTTCTATTCGCGAAAGAAGGGAAATGATAGAAGATGCGCTCGGTTTGAAGATCTATCAATGGAAGAAATTGGAAAGCTTGCGGAAATTAGAGCGGACCGACGAGAATATGAAGCAGGTAGAATCGCTCCGACGTGAGATCGCGCCACATATTCGCTTCCTGAAAAAACAAGTTGAAAAAGTTGAGAAGGCCGAAGAGCTCCGAAAAGAATTGATTCTTTTATACAAAGAATATTTTGCCATTGAGGAGTTTTACATTCAGACTGAAAAGCAGCGCCTGTCAGCCGAGATTGCTGGGCCCAAAAAGGAATTAGCCGAGCTTGATCATCAATTGGAACAGGCAAAGAAGATCCTGACTGATTCCAAGAATAAAGACACAAAGAGTGACAAGGTCATTTCCCTTGAAGAGAGATTGAAGCAATGCCGGAGCGAGAAGGATTCTATTACTCGCGAGTTAGGAAGGCTTGAAGGCGAGATCAATGCTGATAGGCGTGCCATTATGAAGGAAGAGGCTAGGATAAAAAATGAAGAATTGAAGATGGTCCGTTTGAAAGATGTCGAGGAAGTAGTGCAATCTATAGAAGGGATGCGGACGATAGAAGATGTCAGAAAGCTTTTCAGTGAAGTTGTCGGAGCTTTACGAGGATTTATTGCTCGCCACAAAGCGGTGAGTGATTCGGCATTGATTAGCGAAGCGGAAAAGGAAATCGAGGTTCTTTCACGCGAGCGATCGGAATTCGAGAGTAAACTTAAGAGTGCTGTGGAAAATGAATTGAAATACGTCCGCGAATATGAGGAATTGAAGTCGACCATAGAGAAGGAGAAGGACACCAACCGCGAAGCGGAAAAGGATGTCTTCAAGATCATTGCTAGGCAGAATGAGATCCGGAACGTGGTTGCCAATCTGACGACGGCCATGAATATGCTTGCTCATGAAGAGGAGAACTTCAAACATGACCTTGGGGAGGCTGGAATAATCGTAGGAAGAGAGGCGGTGGAGTACAACGAAGTCACAGGCGCCGGAGAATCGCACTCTGGTTTGAGCGCTGTGGGCCAGCGGCAAACCGGAGTGCGATCTGACGGCGCCGTTGCTTCACGTTCAGCCCAAGAAGAACGCAGAAGAAAAATAGAGAAGAATAAGATTCGCCTAGAAGATGCCGGTGGTAGCGGTGGGGCAGAGGTCTTGAAGGAATACAAAGAAACGGAGGAGCGCGACAGCTTCCTCATGAAAGAGCTCGAGGATCTGGAAAAAGCCAAAGCCGAACTCATCAAACTGATCGCCGAGTTGGATCAGCGAATTGATTTTGAATTCAAGAGCGGAATATTGAAAATTAACACCGAATTCCAAAAATTCTTTACCCTGATGTTTGGGGGCGGAAAAGCGGAACTTACAGTGGTCCGAGAAGCAAAGCGAAGAAAAAAGAGCGACGGGGAAGAATTAAGCGAAGCACTTTCTGGAGGCGATGAGATCTTCTCTGGCGCGGGCGCTGTGGGCCAGCGACGCGACGGAGAAGATTTCAGCGACTCTGGGTTCGGATTTGCTAATGTCGAAGAAGGTCCAGAAGGTCTCGATGTCAACATCAGTTTGCCGCGTAAGAAAGTCAAAGGGCTCATGATGCTTTCCGGCGGCGAACGTGCCCTTACTTCAATAGCGCTTCTATTTGCTGTCTCTCAAGTCAATCCGCCGCCATTCATCATTCTCGATGAAACAGATGCGGCATTGGACGAAGCCAATTCTAAGAAGTATGGCGATATGATCGAAAATCTTTCCAAGCGCTCACAACTCATTCTCATCACCCATAACCGCGAGACCATGTCTCGTGCCGGCGTCTTGTATGGCGTGACCATGGGCTCTGACGGCGCCTCCAAGCTGCTTTCGATCGCCTTCGAAGAAGCAGTGGCGGTGGCGAAATAGAAATTTTGATTGACGCATAGAAAGAATATATCGGTTTGAGCGCTGTGGGCCAGCGGCAAGACGGTATATTCTTTCTATGCGTCCTTGAATCTCTAATCCCCCATATGTTAAGGTACAACCAATGTTCAAGGAAGCTAAAGACAAACTTTTCAATCGATTTTCTAATGAAATCGGCATAGACCTTGGTACTGCCAACACCCTCGTATACGTGCGAGGTAAGGGTATAGTCGTTACTGAGCCATCGGTTGTCGCCGTAAATCAAAAGACAGGCCAAGTCGTAGCTGTTGGCACGGCTGCTAAGGATATGCTTGGCAGGACGCCGACGCATATAACGGCTGTAAGGCCTTTAGTTGACGGGGTAATTTCCGATTTTGAAGTGACGGAAGAGATGCTCTCATATCTGATGCGGCGTGCCAATGAATATATGCCGAAAAGATTTCTCGGTCCACGAGTGGTCGTCGGTGTTCCGTCTGGTGTGACAAATGTGGAGGTTAGGGCTGTGCGCGATGCCACAAAAAATGCCGGGGCGCGGGAAGTTTATATAGTCGAACAACCCATCGCTGGTGCTATAGGAATTCGTTTGCCGATATTCGACCCAGTTGGAAGCATGGTCATCGATATCGGTGGAGGTACTACAGACATTGCCATTATTTCTTTAGGTGGGATCGTCCGCTCAAAGAGCTTGAAGATCGCTGGAGATAAATTCAATCAGGACATCATTTCATACATTCGCAACGAATTTAAGATTTTGATAGGCGAGACGACAGCTGAACAGGTGAAGATCGCTGTTGGAGCAGTAGTGCCAGCCGAACCTTTGGAGACAGTTATCCGTGGTCGAGATCTTATCACTGGTCTTCCTCGCGAAGTGGTCATCACTGACTCTGATATTCGAGAAGCCATGGGACAGTCTATAGAAGTCTTGGTGGCGACAACGCGAGAGGTTTTGGAAATGACACCACCAGAGATCATGGCCGATATCATGAAGCGTGGCATATATCTGGTAGGTGGCGGAGCGCTCATAAAAGGTTTGAGGGATCTTCTCTCAGAAGTCCTACAGCTTCCAGTTACGGTTGCCGAAGACCCTATCACCGCCATCGCTCGCGGAGCTGGCATCATTCTTGAAGATATAGAAAAGTATAAGAGCGTTCTTTTGCAGAGCGAGGATGATCTGCCGTCAAGCAAATAGTGATGACTTACCTTCAAGTTCATAAAAGCCGTGTTAGTTTACCTGCAAGGGTGGTCGTGGGTATTACTATCGTCGTTCTTTTGCTGGGAGGGGCCACCCAATTCTTTCGGCCATCATTCTTCCCAGCAGTCATGACGACCTTGGTCAGGCCTTTCTGGAGAGCGCAGCTAGCTTTACAGCTTGGCTCAATGCGTACGCCGGAGGGTTTGTTAGCGGAGAATCAATATCTACAAAGAGAGCTTGATGATGCGAAAGTGCGTTTGGATACTATCAAATCGGTCGAGACGGAAAATTTGGAACTGAAATCCTTGATGGGACGGGCCTCGACGACGCCATATATCTTGGCAGCGGTATTGAAACATCCGCCATCGGCCGCCTATGACGAACTCATTATCGACGCTGGCAACGACGCCGGATTTTCTGTCGGAAATAATGTCTACGCTGTCGGAGATGTGCCTATTGGCCGGATCTCGCAGGTATTGGGTCAGACCTCGACGGTGCACCTTTTTTCTTCGCCTAGGGAAACATATTCAGTCTTGATCGGTCCTAGTCACTCATCAGCCACTGCAGTTGGTCGTGGCGGTGGACAATATTCAGCCGAATTGCCACGAGACATCAAAGTCTCACAAGGTGATTTTGTGACCATACCGTCCTTGAATGCCAAGCCATTCGGTGTAGTAACTTCTGTGTTGGCTGATCCGGCGCAGACATTCCAGACTATCCTCTTCGCGCCGCCGGTCAATCTTTTCGAGCTCCGTTGGGTTTTGGTCGATCTGAGAATGAGATTGATCTGATGAAAAACATATTTATAATCCGCATAATCGTCGATGTTGTCATCGCATTCGCAGTGATCCAAGGCTGGTGGTTCATCGCTTTGCCACTGGGACTCATCGGTTGTTGGTCTTTCCCGTATTATGTGGAAATATTCATAGCCGGTATCGCATACGATTCGTTGTTTGGGATGATTCCAGAAATTGGTTATAGGGGATATTTAGGAATTATTGTATCAGTTACTGGTTTGATTCTGGTTGCTTGGTCAAAAAAGATCGTTAGGAGATAGATTTGAGGAAGAAAAAAGGGCCGAGTACTGACTCGACCCTCATGGTGACAAGGCTTAAACGCGTTCACCCAAGCGCTCAGAAGGGTAATGCAGCCAACTATTCGCTCCGCTGTTCGAACTGCATTACGAACAAAGCCTCTATGTTAACCCTATACGAACAGCGAAATCTATTACCAGTAATAACACAGGTGTTTATTATTTGCAAGCTCATCGAGTCCCTGACTCTCAGAGTTGAATGACTTGCTTCCATAATTCCTCACTTGAAGATACAATGCACGGATGCCTATATCCTGGAAGCGACTTTTACGCGCTAGAAAAGATAAAAAGTGGAAGAACCACGAGATCAATCCTGATGAGATCCTCATCGATTCTCGTAATTTGCCATGCTTTGATACGGCGCAATTCGAGGGACGCTTGGAAAAGCCGATCTCCCGAGCGACGTTGTATTCGATAATCGGCATCTTTCTCATCATCACGGTGATCTTCATCGTTCAGGCGGTGCAGATGCAGATCGTCAATGGTGGAGATTTTCGCGTCAAGAGCGAGAATAACCTATTGCGTCCAGTTCCCCTCTTCGCTGGCCGTGGAGTGATCTATGATCGTAATGGGCTCCTCCTAGCATGGAATGCGCCAGCAGTGTCGAATGATAATAATCCAGGGACGAATGCCAGTAGTTCAAGTGAACTTCTAAATGTTGGAGAAATGGTGGCGAGTCGCGAATACGCGACTTCAAGCGGTCTAGCTCATGTGCTAGGTTACGTTAAATATCCTTCTAAAGATAAGAACGGTTTTTATTACCAGGAGGATTTTGAAGGAATAGCCGGAGCGGAAAAGGATTTCAACGAAGCTCTGCAGGGTACAGCCGGATCGAGACTGGTCGAAGTCGACGCAGCCGGGAAGATCGTCTCCGAAAACGTGGTAAAACCGGCGGTTCAAGGAGAGAATATCGATCTTTCCATAGACAGTCGCGTCCAATCAGCCCTATATAACAATATCAGGGATATCGCCACACGTGTTGGATTTTCTGGGGGAGCTGGAGTCATCATGGATGTTCATACTGGCGAACTTCTAGCTCTGACCAGTTACCCCGAATACGATTCGCAGGTCATGTCTGACAGAACCAACCAGTCCGCTATCAGATCCGCTCTTTCCGATCCCGGTTTGCCATTCCTTGATCGGGCGGTCGACGGTCTCTACACGCCAGGTTCCATCATCAAGCCTTATCTGGCTATCGCCGTCCAGAATGAAGGGGTCATAGATCCGAGCACGATCATCGTGACCACTGGTTCCATTTCCATTCCCAATCCCTATGATCCGACCAAGACCACACTCTTCAAGGACTGGAAGGATTTGGGGGCGCTCGATTTGCGCCACGCTATCGCTATGTCATCCGATGCCTATTTCTACACTGTCGGTGGTGGTTACAAGAATCAAAAAGGTCTAGGGATCGCCAACATCGACAAGTATCTACGCATGTTCGGTTTTGGTACGACTACCATGGATGGTAGCGAGTCTCTCCTAATGAGTAGAGCCGGTACTATTCCTACTCCAGAATGGAAGATGAAGACTTTCGGAGAGGCGTGGTTCCTAGGGGATACATATCACACATCCATCGGTCAGTATGGTTTCCAAGTGACACCTCTGCAGATCGTTCGTGGTGCAGCGACTATTGCCAATGAGGGCACCGTTCTCACTCCGAGCTTGATCAAAGGACAGCCGCCTCATATCGAATCCGTCGTCAATGTGCCAAAGAAATATTTTGACGTCGTCCATGAAGGCATGCGTCTTGGTACGCAGATAGGGACCAGCGTAGCTTTGAACGTTCCATATGTGAAAGTCGCAGGGAAGTCCGGCACAGCCGAGCTCGGCGTTTCCAAGGATAGAGTCAACTCCTGGATCACCGGTTTCTGGCCCTATGACAACCCGAAGTATGCTTTCGCCGTGATGCTGGAGAAAGGTTCAGTCCATAACTTGATAGGTGCCGCGGCCGCTATGAGACAGCAGCTGGATTGGATGAGTGTGAATACGCCGGAGTATTTCAAGTGAATGACCAATAGTTAATGTTTAATGATTAATGGATGATTGGACATTAGGTATTATTAATTAATCATTACCTAGTCATAGACATTTATCATTACTTTTGTTATAGTAGTGCACGTCATCACCTTAGCAATCTAAGCCTTTTTTCATCAATATGCCTACTACTTCCCAATATCTAACAAACGAAAAGTTCGCGGAGTTACAGAAGGAACTGGAGTTCCTGAAGATAGAGCGCCGCAAAGAAGTCGCAGAGCATTTGGAATATGCCAAAAAACTCGGAGATCTAACTGAAAATGCTGAATACCACCAAGCTCGCGAGGAACAAGCCGAAGTCGAGGATCGTATCGGCAGGCTGGAGCAGCTTTTGAAAAATGCGGTCATTGCTGGAAAAGGTAGCACGGAGATCATCACAATCGGTTCGACATTCCGTTTGCAAAAAGAGAATGACAACAAATCTTACCTTTACACCATCGTCGGTTCGGAGGAAACAGACATGACGCACGGAAAGATCTCCAATATCTCACCGCTTGGCTCCACGCTGCTCGGACACAAAATGGGCGATAAAGTCACAGTGCAGACTCCTAAAGGCAAAGTGGTGTATACTGTGGTCATTATCAAATAGTCGCATAATGTCTGCCATTCATGGCTTCGCTTGAAGAATTAAGAGCAACACGTTTGAATAAATTAGAATTGCTGCGTAAAGCCGGTATGGAGACATACCCAGCCAAGGTTCCGCGCGATTTTTCATTGAAGGAAGCTCGTGCCAAATTCGCTGAATTCGAGGAAGGCAAAGGTGGCGATAAGGCCGGAAAACCAGTCTCGTTGACTGGGCGTATCTTGGCCATACGTGGTCAAGGGGCAATCTTATTCCTGGTACTTGATGATGGAACGGCAACTTTTCAAGCTGTTATAAAAAAAGATACGCTCGACGAAAAATCATTCAAATTATTGGCTGAAGCCGTCGATATCGGTGACATCATCAGTGTCAGCGGAATATTCTTCACCACTCAGCGCGGTGAGCAGAGCATCCTAGTCAAGTCTTGGACTATGGCTTCGAAATCACTCTTACCTTTGCCGGAAAAATGGCATGGATTGACCGATCCAGATGAAAAATTGCGAAAGAGGTACCTGGATTTCATCATGGATCCGGAGGCACGAGAACTATTCTATAAAAAAGCCAAATTCTGGGAAGTGACCCGGACGATCATGAAAGAAGAGGGGTTCCTTGAAGTTGAGACGCCGACATTGGAGACGACGACGGGAGGTGCCGAGGCTACTCCTTTCAAAACGCATCACGAAGATTATGACATGGATGTTTACTTACGCATTTCGGTTGGGGAACTATGGCAGAAAAGGCTCATGGCGGCGGGATTCCCAAAGACATTTGAGATCGGTAGGGTATACCGCAATGAAGGTTCTAGTCCGGAGCATTTGCAAGAATTCACCAATTTAGAATTCTATTGGGGTTATGCCGATTATAGAGACGGGATGGACCTAGTAGTCAAGATGTATCGTCGTCTGGCCACGGAAGTCTTTGGTATGACCAAGTTCACCTACAAGGACCACACTTTTGACTTAGCCGACGAATGGAAGAAGATCGATTATTCCGAAGAGATCAAGAAGCAGACAGGGATCGATATCCGTACTGCCAAAGACGAAGAGATAAAGAAGAAGATCGAACATCTGAAGATCAGTTATGATGGTACGAACAGGGAAAGGTTGGTAGACACGCTCTGGAAGCATTGTCGCAAGAACATCACCGGTCCAGCCTTCCTGATCAATCATCCGATCCTGGTGGCGCCTTTGGCGAAGAGCGTAAAAGGAGATGATTCCATCGTTCAGATGTTCCAACCCATTATCGCTGGCAGTGAAGTCGGTCGTGGTTACTCAGAACTCAATGATCCGATCGATCAACGAGGTCGTTTTGAGGCACAAAAGAAGCTGCTTGAATCCGGAGACACCGAAGCTATGATGCCTGATTGGGAATTCGTGGAGATGCTAGAACATGGCATGCCGCCGACTTGCGGATACGGTTTTGGCGAACGTCTATTTGCCATCATGGCTAATAAGCCGATGCGGGAGACTTCGATGTTTCCGCTGATGAAAGAGAGATCTTAGAGGTCAGACCTATAATGCATGATTTTGGTTTAACCTACTTGAAAAGGAAGCAATTCTGAGACGTTCAGTATAGATCTTTGAGGGCGAATGATCCCATTGTAGTCTTTGATACTGGAATATTCGTATTTCATTACGAATTCATTGGTTTCCGCATCGTTCTTATCGCATGATGGTTTTGACATATCTGGATTTATTAAACTACGAGGGTTTAAATGCACGTATTTGATCAATGTTTGGATATATAGCCCATCATAAACAATCTTTTCTTTATATGAGCCCTGCCAAATGGTGCCAGAATGTCCGTATTTATTATTAAAATATACAGTATATCCAGTGGCTAGTTTGTGAATAAAACGTGCAATTGAATCGACAGCAGAAGATTCAATCTGTAACCGTTTCTTGAGCACTATATGAATATGATTTGGCATCAAGCAGTATGCGACTATATCAACGAGAATCCTATTTCTTTTTACCCCAAATATATTATCAGGAAGTTGCTCCATGATAAAAGGCGCATCATTATTGGCGATGTATAGCAGCTTGAGCATGCGAACGTAATCAGAACCGTCGAGAAATATGTCGGCTTTATGCGCGCCTCGATTATAGACGTGATAATAGATATCTGGAATCATATGCTTTCAATCATACACGATGGAGATGAAGAAACTCTCAAAAATAATTCAAAAATGGATAAAAAAAGTCTCAATAAACTATGAAGATTTAGGTCAGACCTATATCTGGTCGGATAGGTCTGACCTCCACATTTTTACTATCCACATCTTATCCACTGAATTGGCACTTGTGTATTACCGAGGAAGTGGAGTAAAATAACCACCAAGTGGGAAGAAGTGGTAAGGAAAATATTTCTCATTATTTTAAATATTGAAGAAGGACCTCTCCATCATTCCCGCGGGCATATGTGTAAATCGGGCAAGTTCTATGTTAATAGGACAATTCACACACACTATCGATGACAAGAACCGCCTCTCCCTTCCTGCCAAATTCAGACAGGAGATGGGCAAAAAGGTGGTTATTACGCCCGGACTCGATTCCTGCCTCTTCATCTTTACGGTGAAGCAGTGGGAGAAGATCTCCGAGCGTTTGTCAGTGAATGAAAGCTCGATGCTGCAGGCGGACAATCGCGGCTTCAACAGATATCTCCTCGGAGGCGCTGTTGAAGTCGAGGTTGATGCAGTCGGCCGCATGCTTCTACCGGAACATTTGCGCGAGCGCGGGCACTTGAAGTCGAAAGTCGTCTTTGTCGGTGTTCGTGATAGGGCAGAGCTCTGGGATGAAGAGGCTTGGGATTCTTACCAGAAGAACGTCGAAGGGAAAGCCGACTCTCTGGCTGAGAAATTGGGTCAGGCTGGGATGATCTAAGCGTATGGCAGATACCGGCGAGCGACAGGTCACGGAAACTAGCATTGGTTCGGGAAATAGCATCCACGTACCAGTTCTTTTACATGAAGTAGTTGAAGCATTGATGGGAGCGAGAACCTTTGTCGGTTCCTCGCTGGCCCACAGCGCCGTCACCGACAAAGGTTCTCGCTCCGAATCAAACAAATGGTACTTGGACGGAACTCTTGGTGGGGCAGGACATGCTTTGGCGTTAAAGAGGGCATTCGAAGCTGAGACGCGAACGACTTTGAATGTTATCGGGCTCGACAGGGATTCGCAGGCCATAGAGAGGGCGCGGGAAACACTTAAGGAGCGAGGAGACGGGAGCAAGCAGGAACAAGGAAAATTAATCCTCGAAGTTGAAAGCTTCCGGAACCTTGATCAAATTCTCGATCAGCACGGAATCAAAGGGGTAGACATGATTCTTCTAGATTTGGGAATTTCTTCTGACGAATTAGATAATTCTGGAAGGGGATTCACATTTCAGAAAGACGAACCGCTGCTTATGACGCTAGGGGAACCGAGCAAGTATGCGTTCACTGCAAAGGAGATCGTCAATGGATGGGAAGAGGATGTTATAGCAGATGTCATTTTCGGATACGGTGAGGAGAGATTCGCTAGGCGCATTGCCAAAGGCATAGTCGAATACAGGGCAAAGAAGAAAATAGAGACAACATTTGAACTTGTGGAGATCGTGAAGACGTCAGTGCCGGCATTTTACAGGAGAGGAAAAGTCAATCCGGCCACAAAGACATTTCAAGCATTAAGGATCGCAGTGAACGACGAGTTGAATGCGCTCAAGGAGGGTTTGAGCAAGGGATATGAAAGATTGAATCAGCGCGGGCGTATGGCAGTCATCTCATTTCATAGTTTAGAAGATCGCATAGTCAAAGATTTTAATAAACAACAAGCATCGAAAGGAGCAAAAATATTAACAAAAAAGCCGATCACTCCGAGTACGCAGGAGATCGCCGAGAATCCAAGATCGAGGAGTGCCAAGTTAAGAATAATCGAAAAAATATGACCAAAGCCATTGCACAAACATACACGGTAGTAGAGATGTACAGCCGCCAGATCAACACAGCCTTGATATTCATCTGCGTATTCACTCTGTTTCTCTATGCCATGAATGTCTACCATGTCATTTCTCGGACTGTGGCTTTGGAATCTATCCAAGGGCAGACGGCGGATTTGACCGCTTCTGTCGACAAACTCGATGGACAATACTTGGAGATGGCTAGCAAGATCAGTCCAGATGCTTTACAAACATACGGTTTCAAACAAGGCCAAGTATCCGCATTTATCTCCCGAACGACTCCATTGGGTAGCGTCGCCACACGGGGCCATGAACTCTAAACAACGTTTGCGAACAAGATATGTCTTTGCTCTGATCATCATCGGAGCGGTCTTTTTGGCAGGTTCGCTCTATTATACCGAGATCATCAAGGGCCATTCATATGCGCAGAAAGCTCAGAGACAGTATGTAAGGCCAGACGTGGCATCGTTCGATCGTGGAACCATATATTTTCAAACCAAAGATGGGACGCGTTTGGCTGCTGCTACTTTGGGTCGAGGCTCGGTGATTTTTATGAACCCTTCTTTGCTCACCGACGCGAGTCAGGCCTATGGAGCGCTTAAACAATATTTGCCACTCAATCAAAACGACTTCATGGCCAAGGCCGCTAAGGCAAAATCACACTACGAAGTCGTGGCCGACAAGGCGCCGAATAATATCGCCGAAGCTATAGTCAGTATGCAACTGGCGACGAACGATCATTATGAGATCGTGGCTGATCAGGTTCAGGATGATAAAGCCCAGGCTGTACGAAATATCCAATTGCCCGGACTATATATTTCCCCTGAATCTTGGCGCACCTATCCCGGAGGAAGCATGGCAGCCCAAGTGATAGGTTTGACAGGCGAGAACGCCAGTTCTTCATCGGTGACAGGTCGTTATGGTCTGGAAAAATATTATGAAAGCGTGCTCAGTCGTCCAGGTGTCAGTTCATCAGCTAATATCTTCGCTCAACTTTTTGGAGGATTGAATACGGTCTTTGGCTCGAACGATTCGACTGAAGGAGATGTCATAACCAGCATCGATCCTACGACGCAGAAATATCTGGAAAAGATCTTGAATGATACAGAAAAGATTTGGCATGCTAGCGAGATTGGAGGGATAATCATCGACCCGAGTACCGGGGAGATCGTGGCTATGGCTTCGTTGCCAACTTATGATCCAAATAATACTGCTAATGTGAAGGATGTCGGTGTATTTTCTGATCCTCTAGTCGAACATATAGATGAAATGGGATCTATCATGAAACCACTCACCATGGCGACTGCTCTAGAGACAGGTGTTGAAAAGCCAGGATCGACATATGATGATACTGGCACAATGACACTGAATGGCAAGAAGATCTCCAACTTCGACGGACAGGCACGCGGCGTGATCCCTATGCAACAGATCCTTTCGCAGTCTTTGAATATCGGAGCGGCGACGATCGCTTTGAAGGCTGAACATGATATTGGACCGGGGACTCTGTATAAATACTTCACTTCCTTCGGTTTGGGGCAGAAGACGGGGATAGATGAGCCGAATGAGGCAACCGGAATAATGGGCAATCTGAAGCCGAGCTCGAATACTCGTGATGTGAACATCGCTACGGCCGCTTATGGGCAGGGCATAGCCGTTTCGCCTGTGAACATGGTCCAAGCTCTTTCGGTGCTAGCAAATGGCGGATATGTAGTTACACCGCACTTGGCAAAGTCTATCGAGTACGGCAATGGAACGACCAAGATCATCGATTTTCCCAAGAAGGGGCCGGTGCTATCCAAACAGACAGTTGCAGATGTGACTACTATGTTGGTCAAAGTCGTCGATGGGACCATTGCCAAGGCGCATCCGGACATCTACACGCCGAACTACAGCGTCGCCGCGAAAACTGGTACTGCCCAGATCCCGGATCCGGTGAATGGAGGATATTATCCGGATCGATATCTGCACTCATTCTTCGGATATTTTCCAGCTTACAATCCGAAGTTCCTGGTATTCCTTTACCAAGTCTATCCAAAAGGGGCGGAGTACGCTTCGGCGACATTGACTGATCCTTTCAGCCAGCTGACAAAGTTCCTTATAAGCTATTACAATATTGCGCCAGATAGGTAGCTTCGTGTATTTTTCTGCTCTCGAATAGCAAAAAGACCACGAAGCTGGTATCCTTAAAACATGATCTTCTTAAAGAAGCTCCTCATCTATATATTGACGATTGAGTCGCGGCTCATACTAAAGAAATACAAGCCGTTTATCGTGGCGGTGACTGGAAGCGTGGGAAAAACGTCGACCAAAGACGCTATTTACTGCGTGCTCAAGGATCAAAGTAAATATGTGAGGAAGAGTGAAAAGAGCTTGAATAGTGAGATAGGATTACCTTTAACAATCATCGGAGTTCCTAACGCTTGGCACAATCTATCCGGGTGGCTTTCCAATATCCGTGCTGGTTTAAATTTAATTGTTGGCGAACATGAGTACCCTGATTGTCTTATTTTGGAAATCGGAGCCGACCATCCTGGTGATATCAAGAAGACAGTCAAGTGGTTGCATCCAGATATTGCGGTCATCACCAAGATAAGCAGTCTGCCGGTGCATGTGGAATTCTTCAAATCGCCGGGGGAAGTATTCAACGAGAAGGCGTCTTTAGCCGAAGGAGTGAAATCTGGCGGGACCATTGTTCTTTTTGCTGACGATGAGAAGACTATGACTATTGCCGAGAGAGTCAAGGTAAAGAATCCGCGAATCGTAACGTATGCATTGAAGACGAGCGCGACCGTCAAAGGGTCTGATTACACGGTGACTTATGTTAATGGTGTGACTACGGGATTTTCATTCAATATTGAATCTGATGGCCAGTCGAATAAGATCGCGGTTCTGGGTGTAATAGGCGAGACTTATCAGTATCCATTGTTGGCGGCTGCCGCAGTTGGACGAGCTCGCGGGATGAAGAGCGAGGACATCATTAGAAAGTTAGCTGGCTTTGAAGCACCAAAAGGACGGATGAGTATTATTCCAGGGATCAACGGTTCGACGATCATAGATGATACCTACAATTCATCTCCCGATGCGGCCGTTGCAGCACTCGCAACTTTGAAGGGGATGGAGAGCGGGACTGGAAAGAAGATCGCTATGCTCGGAGATATGATGGAGCTCGGTAAATTCTCGGCCGAAGAGCACCGCAAGATCGGAAAATCTGCCGCTGGTATCGTCTCGCGGCTCATAACGGTTGGCCAGAGATCCAGAGCTACGGCCGATGAAGCGGTGGCAAATGGACTAGCTTCCAACTCCATTGAAGCTTTCGATTCATCCAACGAAGCCGCCAAGCATGTTATTGATCTTATTAAGCCTGGCGATATCATTTTGATCAAAGGTTCTCAATCTGTGAGAATGGAGCGCGTGGTCAAGGTACTTATGGCCGACCCTGAACGTGCCGGTCAGTTGCTGGTGAGACAGGAGAAGGAGTGGCTTGATAAGCAATAAAATTTGGGTTATAGTTTCATCGATCACCGGTTATTGGTCATCTGGCATTAACCATTGGTCATTAATTATTGGCCCTATCGTCTAATGGTTAGGACACGGCCTTCTCAAGGCTGTAATCCGGGTTCGACTCCCGGTAGGGTCGCCCTCTGGGACTTAAAGAGGTGTTTGCCTCTTTTTGCTTATATGTAAGGCCGCACTTTTCAGGTTCGATTGACCGGTTTTCTGGTGCGTCATCGTACAGAGTATTTTCCAAGATGAAGAAGGGTTCCAGGGCTTGAATACTCAGTACTTTGTCTTTCAGAGATAGGTTCGATGCGACCGCCGCTAAGATCTCTTTTTTGGTCTGCGGAGTGCCGGCGGCAAATCTTTCGCGCACCGTATAGGCGAGGTCAAACGTCCTCTCTGAGCGATCGAGGCACTTTGCGAATCGCTGACCGTCATCCGCTAGCACTCCTTCCAAGGTTGTCTTCTCCTTTAAAAGCTCACCACGCTGCTTGCTATACTCTTCGTCTGAAAGCTGGGAACCGTCCGTATTATTTGGCGAGGTCTTCAGTTTCACCAGGTTGTCGATGCGCCGCAGACATGCGTGATAGGCCATCTGTCGCGCCTGAGTGACATCCTTCTGGCTTGCGGCGTCTTTTTCGTCGATTTCATGGAGAAATGTGGTCGCCCATGTTTTAAAGCGTTCTGAAATTTGGATGCGAGACAGATAATGATCTATTTGGATTTCTAAATCATCGCTACGCACCGACTTTTGTTTGCAGCGTGGAATTTTGCTCTTGGAGCAGTGATAATATGTGTAGTGCAGGAATAAAGGATTCTTCATATTCTCGATTGGAGTATCGCAGTGCGGGCATGTCTTGCGTTTCCGGTACGCAAATTTGAAATCACATTTGTCACAGATAACTTGGTGCTTCTCCTCTGCGGTCACCATGCGGCCGCAGTCCCCACAACGCAGAAGCCCGGTGAACGCAAAGCCTAGGTTCTGTTGAGGCCGTGGGTTTCCTCTTCTGCCGAGCAATGTTTGGACGCGGTCATATTCTTGTTCCGTTATCATCGGCTCATGCTTTCCAGGATAGTATTGATTGCTGCCTTGGGGATATTCAAACCAACCGTAATAAAAGGGCTGAGTGAACATTCGATAGATCACGCTCTTTGCGAGGGCTTTACCGCCCATTTTGCGACTTTGGCGGGTACGAAACCCCCATTGTGTGTTAGCGATTTTAAGAATCTGCGCAGGGCTATAGAGGCGAGAGGCATGGTGGCTTGCTCGGCCAGGGCGCGGCGGGGGAGCGCAAGAGGAGGCGGCCACAGGCAGCCGGAGGAGGTTGTTTGCACTCTAACACCAACTGGGAGCCTCCGGTTGCTTCTGCGGCGGTGGTGGCTGGTCGGCGCTAGCCTTTGTTTGAGGCGGTAGGAGAGGCTTCTTGGCCGGCTGGAAAACGGCTGAAAAAAGTTAAATATTGGTGTTGACCTCAAGTCAACATTTGGTATATTTTACTCATGATGCAAGACGGATTCGGTGCAAAGTTGCGGGAACTACGCCAGGAAAAGGGCATGACCCTCCGGTCTTTGGCCGAAGCGGCTGGGGTGGATTTCACGTATTTGTCCAAGATCGAGAACGACCGGTTGGACTATTCGCCGGGCGTCGAAACGATCCGTGATTTAGCGCAAGCGTTGGGGGTCGACGCGATGGAGTTGCTGCAGTTGGCGAACAAGCTGCCATTGGATCCGCGGTCTCCGGCAATCCAGTACAGGAACCCGGGCAATGATGAAGAGCGGTATGGCGCTCTGTCGCTGTGTAAGCTGATGCTCAGTAGCGAGGATGCGCGGGTGGAGACAAAGAGACGCGTATCCTCTTCAAGGTAATGGAGTATCGAAAGAAGACTTCGGTGGGATTCACGGGCCAGCTCACAATTAACAGCAGCTACGTGGCGCTCGATCCGTCCAAAACCAGCGAGCTGACAGACCGGCAGAAGACGCAAGTGAAGGAAGGTGCGGTTATGGTCGAGGAAAAGATCCGCCACGCGGTAGGGCAGAAGTCCCCATAAGGCTTAGCTTCGTCGGATAGAAGCTGCTGGAGCTGGTAGCCGAAGGGGTGCCGAAAAGCAACCTGATCCAGGGCAGTAAAAATCAGCCAATGATGCCCAGGCTAGAAAAGGCAATGGCGGCATGGATTCTTCTGTTGCGCTCCGTTTTCCTTCGTAGTTGCGGGCGGCGGAGTAACTTGACGATATGATACGGGCGGGGGAAGTGGCGAGAACTGCTTTGGCTCGGCCATGAAGAGACCTTTCTGTTTGTGGTCAATCGGCGGTTACGTCTGACGATCGGACTTGGTTATAATGAAGTGGAGAATGAAATGTGAATGTGAAAAAATCATTTCGGCTACACGAAAGCCGTTTTGATTGCCCCTTGCAGGCGACGCCGACAGACGGGATGCTCATACGCGGCATCTCGCAGTCGAAGCCTCATCACCCTCAGGCGTTTACTGAGTAGACAAGAAAATCCCCGCATTTGAGTGCGGGGAGGTCTGACCGGCCTCGAGCTCTGACGCCGGCTCTCATCCTTTTGGCTTTCGTGCCGATGCAAAACTCAGCCACATGGTTGTTAGAATCAGGCTCCAGAGCACGCCAAGAAATTGAACAAGCCCGTTCTTGGTGACCAAGGCAATGATCAATACACACAATGTGCTTGCTACGGCGAGAATCAACTGGCCGCGAGTCGGGCTTCTTGGAATCATCCAGCCGGTGTTAAGTGTCTTCATAATGTCGCTGTTTTCTGTTCTGTGCTCAGGCTACTTCGGACATAAAGGAGAAAATTAGCAGCGTTTGAGCCAGTTCATTGCGAGAACGTGGCCCAATTTAGATAGCTGTTCAAGTGGGGTATTAACCCCATACAGCGTGAGCCAGCCAAACTCCTTTTTCCGTCCTAAATTATACATTATCAATACTTTATACACAAAGCAAATAAATACAAATAAGGGCTTGCATTACGAAATTGGGATCGTATGATCTCCTCGTATGGTGTTCGGCCCGTGTCTCAGAAGGGTAGCCCTGTGTCCTGACGGTGTCTCAGTCGTGTGATGAGTCCCAGATGAACTGGACGGTATCGCGAGAGGGTGATAATCCGTAGCACACCTGCTGGGCTGATTTTCTAATTGCGCCGGTGCGCGTGTTTTTTATGATTGGCGTCGGTTGCCCTTCGGCTTGCTAGCTGGAGATGACTCTGCAGTCGATTTGCGGGTTTGCTTCTGAGACTGCACCGGATGTTGCGAATTGAAAGATCGATCTAATAGATTACGGCTATGCGATTAGACTGCGCGTTATACGTGGGGCAGCAGAATGCCGAGTTTTTCAACTTTAAGCCTGTTCTCACGGAGTTTGTCCGGGCGGTCCAAGTTGCTAATACGATGGAGGCAGCAAAGAGGTTCCTCGACACCCAGACAATAAACCTCGTAGTCCTGAATTTGCGCCTAGAAAACAAGGAGAATGCGGCCGAGATCATTCAGGAAATCAGAGCAGGACGCCCCAACATGACAATTTGTGCGCTGGGTTGGGCATTCCAAGACATTGTCGCTCACAATTGTTGGTGTCTAGCCAGAGGTATTGATGGCACGATCACTGTGGATCAGTTTCGTGATGCAATCGGGAAAATTGTGGCTGAAAGGAAGCAGTCAGTCTTCCAGATTGCAGTGGCAGTTCTCGCTGTCGTGGGAATTTGCTCGACTACATTGTTTTGCACGTCCCCATTCGTGAGATTTCTGGGGGTCTTCTGGGTGATTGCCTTGGGGATTATGTGGTAATTGATGAAGCCCTGGACCAATCGTTTCCCTCCGAGTTAGGGCAACTCCATGCAACCGACTCTGGGCAGAGGCTCATTCGGCTCAAAGGATTCGGTAAACCGCTCGGGTTGAATGGGTATCGGCTTGCCTTCATTCTGCATCCTGCCGATCCCGGAGTCCATGCAAACGTGCGACACGCCGGACAAGGCCACAGAATACTGGCGGATGAACGTGGTAACGTGTCCGTATTTCAACCCGGAATGCGAGTGCTTTGTGGTTTTACTGCTCAACACCCGCCGCCGCATCAAAGGGCATCAGTTGCTTACGATTGGCACGCTCGATACCATCTTGGTGCATCCCAGAGAGGTGTTCCGCGCCGCCATAATCGCCGCAGCCGCAGCCGTCGTACTCATGCACAATCACCCCAGTGGTGAACCACAGCCATCCGAAGCAGACATCAAAGTGACCCGAGACCTCATCAGGGTGGGTCAGCTCCTCAAAATCGAAGTGCTCGACCATGTGATCGTCGGCAACCCGAATCACTGTAGCCTTCGAGAATTGGGTTATTTTCTGTAGCGCTAGGTAATGCCGAATAGCCGGGGCGATCCCTGAATAATCAAGGGATTCGCCCCTTTTCTATTTCTCAACTCGGCATTGTCCGGGTGTCTTACCTATTCAAACCTCAACGCAAAAGAAAGGAAAGACACTTATAACAGATCGCTTTCGTCCGCGTTCGGACGACTTGCAGCTATTGCGAGTCGGCCCGATTGGACCCCATTTGGAAAGCTTCGCGGTCTTGTTCTTCCCGCAAGGTTATTGCAAGGGCGGCGGTTGGCTGAAAAGTTCATCTGGTCGATGACCTGAGCGGGCAGCTTCACCACCGCTATGTAGTTCTTAAGGAGTTAGCCGAGACCTTGACGACCGCGTTTCTTATCGCTCGATGGAAGGGCGCTGCCCGTTGTGCCGGAGACTTAGCTACCATGACCCTTTTGCTTCGGCACTTTCGTCGGGCACAAGTGATTGCCACTTCACCGCCAGCCGCAATCTGTGGTGACATCGCTTTAATCGCCCAGGAATATGAGGAGTTCCTGTTGGAGGAGCGGAGCCTAGTACGATCCAGCGCCAATCAGTAACTGGCCACCGCACGGTGTTTTCTCTCCCCGTATGACGCGGCAGCACGTCGGCCAGGAAGATGGAAAAGCTCCGCTCACAGCGATCGCGAGCATATGGTTACTTCCAATCCGTCAATAAATGCTATTTGCCGAATGTCGCTTCCCCAGCCATAAGTGTAGCTCCGTCGTCGCCACTACCGAATACCTCAAGCATCGATTGTCGAATTAGTTTCTCAAAGCTACTCCGCTCGCCATCGTCGAGTGCATCCAGATAGAGATATGGACATAGGTTCTCAATTTCTGTCAAAAGCAACCGGCCGTCTTTTATCCGCACCGCATCAATCCGTTGAACCCCATATGGAAGCCCTGTCCATTCCACGAACCGCGAGGCGAAGGAAAGGTCCGCCGCCGAAGGATAATACCTATAAGGGGGCTCATCTAACAATCGGCATGTTTCGGCCACCGCGTGCTCAAATATATTATCAACGAAAAAAAAGCACGGCTCATATTCGAACTCGACGAATGGCTGAATTATATAGCCTCGTGGGCGTCGATCCAATAGCTGTTGCCGCCCCAGCCTCTCGGCCCCGATGCCGTCGCACGACTTCTTAGGTTTAATCCAATACGATTCAGATGCAGGCAGCCTATCCAAATCGTTGACATTATCAATAGATGGGATAACCGGGTAACCTTTCTCGTACAACACCAACAAATAGTCTTTGCCCTCCGTGTCTCCCTTGAAGACAAGCGGATTGTACGAAGGAATCTCGCTGTCGCGGATGTAAGCTTTTACATCATCCCATTCTTCCTGGTATTCGTGCGTCGGCCAGATGTTGCGGATAATGATTCCCTTTACGCTGTGCAGGTGCCGCAGGCAGTCAACCGGGTGCGAAACAATGAGATCGAAATCTTCAGCCAGATGCTCTATAAGTAGCGCATCCTCCTCTGGCGCGTCATTCTGCTGATTGGTAAGAAAAAGAATCCTCGGCTTCACCTACTAATCGTACCACGGCTTAGATCACCGGGAAAGCTGCGCGGTTGTGGAAATCCACGCACGTGAACACAGGATAACTAAAAATTATCCTTATGTTGCCGGAGAAAAAGGTGGGGACCCCATCAATCGTCGCTCCCGTGGCGCGATTCGAGCGAATCCGATTCGATTTATCGACGACCCCAGCCGCAGAGGTGTTCACTCAAGAGATGCGTCGGGTGGTCTTGCAAGGCAGCATTAGCAACTACGTAGTTCCGGACAGGTGCAATATTATAGAGAGTCGGCTAGCCAGGGTCGCAACCGATTCTGTTGACTTCTCAAGATGCGACTTCAAGGACAACGCGATCGTCGACTGTCGGTTCTCGGAGACAAAGTTTGTCGGTACAGGATTTATGCTGAATACAGTCGCAAAAAGTCGCTTCCTCACCTGTAACTTTTTCGACACCGTCATTCAGAACTGCGAGTTCTATGATGTTGAATTCCAGGACTGCGATTTCACAAGCCTTGTCATCAAGGACTGCCATTTTTCGCACTGCGTTTTCACGGGCTGCAAAACCTCCAGCAAATTGTTTGAAATGTGCCTCCTGAACAATTGCAAATTCTCCGAGACGCAATTGCAGTTCCAAACGGTCATTGAAAACTTTGGGCTGATGAACGGCCAGGTCAACGTGCCTTTGCGGAGCGACCGGGTTGACCATCCGCACGAGCAAATTGAACTGCAAGCCCTCAAGGCAAAACTTCTCGTGGAGGTCAACCCGCTGGCCCGTTTGGCGCTGGACTACTTCCTTAACGGCAGTTTACTCGACGGCTCAGAACATCTCGACGCCGCGTTGGACGTGCAGTACTGGATCAGGAGCCAGTCCACCATCGGAAGTTTCTCAATTGTCCTCACAAGACTTTGCGAGTTCCTGCTGCAACTGCACGGTCGTGACGAGCTCGCGTATCTGCCTCTTGTGCAATTCCATACTGTCACGGGGGCGCTTGCCTCCTTGGTTCCGGCAGACGCCCGGATGCGCCAAGCTGAATTCGCCGTATATGGCGCTCACCTTAGCTTAGCCCGCCAGATTGACGCCTTCGGCGAAGCTGTTTCCAGACTCACTCGTTCCCGCAGACGGAAATTGACTCTTCTGGTTGAGGACGGGCGCGCGAAGGCCTCATACAAGCGGGAACTGCCGGATCTCTTCCGTCGAGGCCGCCCCCGCATCGTCTCATTGACGCCGCATAATTCGCCGTGGGAAATGGTCTTGGCCTTCCCGTCAAGCGCGGCCCTCGCCACCGCTCCGCTCCAGATGCGCAACAAGGTTTTAATGCAGTTGGGTGCACAACGACCCCTCAGTGTCACTGATCTCTATCTTCCCGGGCTCCGCGGTCAGCTGCGGTATTGCTTTACCTTCCCCACGACGATCGCGATTGAGAGTGAAATTGGTGATGTTTATGTCGTTATCTCAAGTTCTGTGACGGAAGGGGGCCACCACATCGTTTGTAATATTGCTGCGCAAGAAGGACTGGAACTACTTCTTCTACCTTTTATGAAGGCGGCCCATCCTTGGAAGCTTTTCCCATTAGCAATCGCCTCGTTCGAGGAGGCGATCCGCAGTCTCATCAGAACATTACAAAAATCCTGCATCTGACATTATGCCATTCAACTCAACTCGCCTCGAAGAGTCTTGGAATCTGTTGGAACATCATGTTGAAGACATTAAGGATCCTTGCGTTGGGCGAGCTTCGAACCCGAAGGAAGCTGGCTGCAAATGGCTCGACGCCATGCTCTGCGCGCCCATGAAGAACGCGGGTCCGAGCCGGGTTAATCCACAGTTTCCTGTAACTATCCAGCCAGACGAAGCCATTCTCCTGATTCGTCTCCGTTCAAGGCAAACTGTGGTATTCGCTGTGTTGATACGGGCCAGCGGTGCTAGGCAAGCATGGGAGGTGCACCGGAACGGAGGGCCCCTCGTGCAGCCTGAGGAATTTACGGTCGCGCCAGCTAAAAGCAAATATTTTGGGAGAGGGGAAAAGTATTTGCCGTTTTTTACTGTTTTGAAGTCGGCGGGAGTGGGGAGCGACCGGGTGACGATAGAGTCATCATTCGTAGCAGATCGGAGTCTGTTTCTGGATTTGATAAAGGAAGTAAAGAATCGAAATGGGTTTGCTGGAATCGCCGATGTTTGGAGAGCGCTCGTACATGCAGACAGTTAGCTCATTACTAGGAGAATGAAGTATTTTCCCGAAATCTTTTGGGCGGTCATCTTCACTTTCGGTAGCTGTCTTTGGAAACCGTTTGTCGAGGAGCGTGAATGGAACGATAAGGTAAAATCTCTCATTGATTTTATTATCGTGGCGCAATCATGGATCATATGTCCTACAGCATTATGTGCATTTCTCTTACGATATGAAAGATTATCTGAGGCGGGTAATCTGAAGCCTGTACTAATCGTCGCCATCATTATTGTTCAGATTCTCGTGTTGCTGAGGCTTCTATCCTGGGGTCGGATTGCTTTCGAGGATAAGTCGTTGGGCATTGTGGTTTTGGTAAAAACACCACCGATAGTTGCGCTCATAGTGCGGGTGGCTATGGAGGCAGACGCATGGGGGAAAATTACCAATCTTTCATAGTTGAACTGGCTCAACAGCGGAACCAGAACTCATGCAGCTATATGGGCATACCTGTCGCTTACGTTGTATAAGGAGCAAATGCGATTAGGTATTTTTGGTTGGTAGGACGAGACTGCTACGTCAGATTGTCACGAATTCGTGCAAGTTGTCTAGCATCAAGGTATTGCTTCACAGGGTAGAAATGAGCCCGTCATCACTGGATGACGGGCTCCCTGCACAAGAGCACGGCCGACTTGGCGGGAGAGGGCACACAAGGCTGCTGCGCATGGCGTACCCCAACAACACCAGAGCTTCAAAAAGAAGCCCTCATACTCCTGCAATTCTCGCTGGGCAGACTGGCAAGGGCCTTTTGTTCCACTTGCCGGACTTCCGAAGCTCTATAAACGTAGCATCCATTAGCTCGTTATGCAAGTCGTCGTTAATAAGCATCATTAAGAGTCCTGAAAGGCCCCACCTCAATTCGGATGCGGGAACGATTGTGGGAGATGAAGACCGGTACGGGAAACGGTGTTTGCATAAGAGTACGACGAATAAGTTGGTACGGACGCCAAAACGGCACTGACGCGAGATTGAACGGCGATATTTGGGGGGCTTGTACGACCCACCCATCAATGCTAATCCCTTTAGCTGGTAGCGTGCCAGCTTAAATTTGCTGATGTGCATAGGAATTATAAGGTTGCCTATGCCATCGCAATCCTGAAGGGTAAGACGTCCACCTGGGTGGAGAAAGACCACGAAGTTCCCACAAGGTACACTTTGGCAACGGGAATACTTCGCGTCTACGATCGGAGCCAATGAGTTCCAGATCAGGGCATACGTGAACAATCAATCACACCACCAAGTAGATCTCGTGCAAAAGAGGTTTAGCTGGTTCAAGAAGTGAACTGCGGCCACTAAGGCCGCATGAAAGAAGCCACCGGCGTTAGCCGTTGGTTTTCACTTCAACAGCCTGCTAGATGAAGCTGGGGAAGATACTCCGGAAGAACTTTGAAAGATTCCTGATGACAGTCGGATGTGAATTCATATCGGAAGTCGGCGATCATCGTAAGTACCGCAAGCCAGGGCTCTCCCGACCTATAATCACCCCTCGCGAGAAGGAATTGCCTCACTTCATTATTCTCAATAATCTGCGGATTTTGTGGATATCACGCGATGACTATTTGAAGAGGATTTCCAAACTGTAGTAAGTGGACACGGAGGATGCTTGCCGCCTCCGGCAAGCCTCGGCGCCTTCGCTTGTATTCTCAGTCGTCTATACTAACTTTACACCCTGACACGTTCACGCACTATTGCTTCCGCGGTAGCAAGAACTCCTTCCCTATGGCGCTGGGATAAATTGACCGGGCTCTGCTGAGATAAACTGACCCTTTGGCGACTGGCAGGGGCAGCAGCTTCTTCTTTCCAAGTAGTGGAACACGCCGCGTAAAAGAGTGAGAACGCGGGAGGTGGTTCGGCTAGCGGCTGGCCTTGAGGAGGTCGTTCCAGTCGTGAGCGGCAGGACGGAGACGTTTGATAACAGGATGCAGAGCGATCATCGCGGCGGCCATGGCGTCGCCGGTGGGGTCGGCGTCGAAGCCGCAGCAGATTTGGCTGGCATGCTCCAACAGGGGCTTGAGCCAAAGCGGATTGGGCCGGGCACCGGCAGGCGACGCTGCGCCCAATGGCCTCCGCTCGGCGATGCGCCTCCCGACAACCAAAGGGGCACCGCATTTTGTGGCGTTGCACGGCGTTGCGCGGATGCGCTACAAAGAAAATGCCGCACTGCCGACACCGGGCATTCATCGGGCAGCATGTGGGCAGTGTGCTCACGTGTCGGGCTTTTGCCGGCGCCGATAACAGTAGGACTCTGTCGATCCGCCTCGCTCGTCGATGTTAACACTTGAAGCCTCCCGATTTACTAGTCATTCATTAGCTTGTGGGATCATGCGTTCGGGCATCCTGTTAAAGATCATCGTCGCTCGATACACAAGTACCTACTACGCCAAGCTCATGGCTACAATTCCGAGGTAACACTTTGGGACCTCGATAAAGGTATCATGGAGGTTTTCAGGACGGGGTTAAATGGACAATATATGTGATCCATTGCATGCGAGTGCCATTTGCACATACCACAGTCCGTGCATTCCTGAATAGCACAAGCTTCCCTACGTAAGAACTTTTTGGCCAGAGATGGGTCCGCTAGCAATGAACGTCCCATAAGAACAACATCGGCAGCACCATCCATCACGAGTTGTTCAGCTAGCGGGATCGTGTCGATATTACCCGCGATGAATACCGCCGTGTTCAAGCACCTCTTGATCTTCAGAGCGTGATCACGCCACAGCGCCCTAGGCAGTGCTCGGGGTGGAATTATCCAATCTTCCTGTCTGCTGTAAACACCGGCGCTCACGCTTATATAGGAGAGAACATTCTGTAACCCACTGAGACCCTCTAGTATGTCGTTCAATTGAAGGCCATGCGGCACGTTTTCATGGCAATTGATGCGTATGCCAACTGGTATGGAGACTGCAGCTTTCACATCTGATATGATGTCGAGGAGAATCCTAAAGCGTTTTCGGACCGTTCCGCCGTAGTCATCGGTGCGATGATTAGAATATGGCGACAGAAACGCCGAAATCAGGTAGCCATGGGCGGCATGGATCTCGACTACGTCTGCACCCGAATGTGCAACAAGACGTGCTGATTTGCCAAAGGCTTTGACTATTCGTCGTATCTCAGTCGGTAGCAACTCTCGTGGACGGACCCCGACCACGGGGCATGGAATGGCGGTAGGTCCAACAATTTCAACTCCTAGCTGTTTTGGATCCGCCTGCCTACCTGCATGCTCAAGTTGAACAACGACCTTCACACCATGAAGGTGCGCGACTGTAACAATTCTTTCTATACCCCCTATTTGGCTTTCGGATTCTATCACCAAGCTCCTGTCATTAGCCCGTGCGTCCCTATTAATGGCAACCCCTCCTATGTACAGCGCGCCAATCTCGGGGACGCAGTATTGCTTGTAAAATGCCAGGCATTTTGCATTCGCATTGCCATCAGCTCGGAATAGGCCAGTATTCAATGGAGCGAGGCCCAGTCTACTCTGAAATACGATGCCGGCAAGTTGGGCCGGGGAAGTCAATTGCGAGCCGATCCTCATATGGAGCGCTGAAACTAGCAGATTTCACCAAACCCACGATTGCATCTAGAGCGATAGGAGGAATTTGCTGGTCGCAGGAAATGTTTGCACCGATACTAATTCATCCTTACGGAACCACTTCCACTCAAGAAGCTCGCCAGGGTCAAATTTGGGATGGCAATCATCCGGAAGATGTGCGACATAGAAAAACACCTTGCCCTCCCCAAAATCGTAATCTGTTGTAAGATGGAGGGTCAACTGGTTTGGTGGAAACTGAACCCCCATCTCCTCTGTGATCTCCCTAAGGATTGTATTAATCGGGGTACCGTCGCCCGGTCTCATCCCGCCGCCGATAGGTTGCCAATGGTCTGGAAACCTTTTAGTGCGAACGAGCAGGATGCGCTGCTGAGCGTCAAATATGCCGACTACTGCAACATTACGCTTGGGGTGTATCTGCGACTCGCGGGCAACGTTTGGATCTGATTTGTTAATATGGCACATAGTTCTCGTGTTTACTATAACCTGCGATGTCTCACGTTTAGCTACCCCTTCTTTCTTGTCATTAGTGACAATGATAACAATAGGCCGACAATCGAAGCAAGAGCTCCCACTAAGTTCAGCAGCCGTTCGCTTAGCGCATAAACCCCAGGAGGAATGAAATCTTTATAGAACGGCAACGCAATGTTGACAAGAATGAGCGCTATAAACGCAAGAACGATCCACTTCACGCATTTCTCGACGTATTGAAGCCTAAACAGGGAAGCTTTCAATGGCGGCGGCAGGAAGCTCCAGTGTATCGCATTAATTGAATTGAAATCGTCCGGCTCGGTGTGGAACTGGCTTGGATATGGCCATGACATGGTCGCATCGCCGTGTTGGCCAACATATGGGTGAGCTACTTCATTTCCAAGATTGAAAAAGCAGCCCTTCACGAAGGGAGTACCAACCCGAAGTCGGATCGGTCTCACGCTCATGTTTGTTAAGGTGATGCCCAATTTTCCAACAAAGCCGGGGTCGGCCGCTGTTGATACCGGGGTCAGTCCAATTGAAAACAAGGAACCCTTAGCAAAAAGGAGGAGAAAGTGCTGTTTATCGAGGGACACCTTTTCAATGGTCACTATAGTGAGGGTTTGAAAGGGTTGTATAATATGTTGATCGGATTGTTGTTGCCTGGTAAGCTTGTTTTCGTAATCGTAGGAGTAGGCAAGGTTGCTGACGCGGAATTCGTAGCAGCAGCCCTTTAGTTGTTGCTCATCGTATCCTTCAACAATTAGCCTCTTTTCAAGACATTCCGCGGCTACTTCTACGTCTGTGAGAATCCCCGACGCAGATCTCGCTGGCATGACGGACGGTAGCCGCACAGTTGTGGCTGTTGTCGATGGCCGCACGTACAGATAGACGAGCATTTTCCACGGGGTCGAAGGACCTAAAGAAGATGCCGCCAGTTTTCTTAACTCGGGAAATGATGCGAATCTCGGTTTCGGCTTTCTCTCGGGGAGTTACAATGTAAACAGGCACGTTCTTGTTAACCGGTGCGTCCGACATCGCCACCGCCGCACCCGCCATGGCCGCCTTGATCTAGGGTCCCTGCAACTTTGTCCCCGCCTAGCAAGTAGTGGTGACCTTATGCCCAACCTGACCCTCGGACGCGCCAAAGGTTGTCCCGGGAGCACGCCTCAAGTGCGCCGTCACGGGCATCCTGCACCACCCAGGCCCCCTGGCCGAAATCGACCTGGGCCTCTTGTCCCGGCTCACTCTCCATGCGCCGGAACGGCAGGGGATTGGCCTGTTGCAACTGCCGCACGAAGCGCTTCACCGAATCATAGCTGCCGGCGAACTTCTGCTCGCTCACCAAGTCCTGATAAATCCGCTGGGCGGACAGGCGGGAGTCCAAACCGGCTTTGATGAAGCTCTCAAAAGGCTCACAGTAACTAACTCGACCAGGCTTGGACCCGGCGGGCACAATGGCTGGGTTTGACGGCTCGACCGGAGGGGAGATCGGCGGCGGCGTCACCTCCGGGCCGGGGGGCGGAATGGCTGGGTTTGGCTCCGCTACCTGGCGGGCCAATCGACGGTATCGAGCGACCGTCTCGCGGTCGATTCCCAGTTCGCGAGCTATCCGGCGCTGGGACCAGCCCCCGCGGCTTAACGTGCTAATCGTTTGCTGTATATCCATTTTGAGTTGGTTCATCGCCGCGCAGGGTCATGAAACGGACCCTGACTGCAACGATTACCTCACCTCAAAATGGCGGGGTTTGATTCGCCCACTGGTGGCTGGGTTTCACTCCCCGCTGACATCCTTCGGCACGAGAGACAACAGAGAACAACGATAGTGGCTCTTCACGGTCGGGATCTGCCCGCACCGACTTTAAAGGAGATTCTCAAGCAAGCTGGCCTAAGTGAAGACGAATTCAAGGAACTGCTTTGAAGGGTTGTTATGTTTCGTCGAACTGACGCCTCACGGCTTTAACTATGCGAGGACTCTCCGCCTGTGAGAACGAGGATGAGAACCTGTCCCACAGGCGCGGTGCAGAAGACCTTTTGGGACAAAGGCTCTTGTAATGCTTCAGGATACTTGCACGCAAGGAGAGGTGCGCTCGTCAACGAGCCAATTGCCGTATCTTCTCGAGGTTTGTGCGAATGGCCGCCTTGTTTCCTAAAGTCTGAAAGTAACGATTGCTCTTGTCGTAAGCTGACTTTGCCGCGCTCAGTCTATGGAGTCCATTAAGACAATCTCCAAGCGCAGACCAGTCATCTGCGAGGCCTTCGCGTCTTCCTAGCTTCTGTTGAATGCGGATGGCTTTGTGGAGACTCTTGATTGCTTTGCTATATTCTCTCTTTTCTTGGGCTATACCGGCCATGAGGCTTAGATAACGAGCGATTCCTTCGGTGCGCCTAAGTGCCTTCTCGATTTGTAATGCCTCTTGTGCCAGGCGCTCGGCTTTCGCAAAACGGGACAAGTGCTTGAGGACGATTGCCTGGTTCATCAATACTGTGGCAAGCGTATCACGGGCGCCCACAATACGCGCAAAGCGAGTTGCCTGAGTGTAAGCCTTGAGTGCCTCTGCATAGTTAGTTAATCGGAGATACACCGTTCCAATATTTCCGTAATCACGGCACATCGCGCGTCTATTACGAGACATTTTGCTCAATTGCAGCGCCGATGAATGGTATCGCAAAGCTTTCTTAAAGTGGCCTTGCTTGCGCTCAACAAGCCCGAGATTCGTTAGAATGGCAGCGTCAAGTCCGTCAGCGACTGCACCCAACGATACCTCCTTCGCATGTCGGAAATACTTGTGCGCCATTTGGAAGTGACCCGTGTCCATGTAGACAACGCCAGTGGTATTAAGCACGCGTCCTAGCGTACGCCTATCTTGACGCGCATCCCGTGCTGCCATTCGAAGATACTGTAACGCATCAGAGATGTGCCCATGAGTACGGGCTATGGCGCCTAGACGGAACAAGGCGTAGGCGCGGTTGGATTTATCGTACCGCGACCTGCTGTGAGCGAGCACTTGATTATACAATCGTCTTGCACAGGGGAGGTCTGCGGCTTCTTCAGCGATCATGGCAGTCAGTAGGTAGCGTGTGCTGTAATCCATGGTGGCGTATGGCTCATGGCCATAAAGAATTGCATCGACAGGCCTCATATTACAGCGTTGTTGCGTGTCGGGCGCAAGGTGGAAGCGGAACAGGCGCTGTACTATCCGGGCTGTATTGCCGCATATTACTACGGTATTGATGTTTCTGCAAACGCGGTGCAATTCTGGTGGCAGAAACGACTTGGCTTTCGGCGATCCACCGGAGACAACTCGAGTGCGCGTCAGATGATGTCTGATCCAGATGACACCAATGACGATGGTATCAAGTCCATCATCCTCCAGGAAGTGGACGAGGCGTCCGATCTCTACGGGGTTGTGCTGCTCGCCCTGGACGTTGGACAGTCAGATAGAGGGTGATCATGGCTTGGGCCGCAGCCTCGCCGGTCGCATCAGCATCGAAGCCGCAGTAGAACGAGCCGCGTCGTTTCCGCTGACACGCAAGTAAACCCAGTAGCTGCACGAGGGCGAGGAATTGGTAACTGCGCTCATGTTTCGTGTTTATTTGCTTCAAGCGCAATTAAAAGTCTCTAATAGAAATTAAGCATGTGCGAGAAAAATAAAAAGAACTGTTGACACCACGTGTTTCCATTAGCATGATTAGACTCGCATTTGGAGCATTGTCGCTCGGTATGTGAGTTCTTGGCGTGCCTCCAATGCGGGTGTAGTGCATGAAAACGGTCGGGCGGATTCTATGTGTTTTCAATCCGCAAGCGGTACGTAGCCGCCTGCACCGCCCCGCTATGCCTGCTGCCGCTCACACGGAGCGGCGGTGCAACTCCGAAGCAGGAGAGGCCATCCTGTGAAACCTCTCTCATCAAGTGCCTCCGTCTGTATCTCCCTCCACGAGTTCAGTGCCCCGGCCCAGATCACTGATCCTGAAGGTTTGGTGGGCCTGATGGTCCTCTCGCCAGGAATCCTCCCGGCTATGCCGTTTATATAGCACCCCATGAAGACTATTCGTACTCTCATCGTTGTTTGCCTCTCGGTCGTTGCCCTGAACTGCCTGGGCCAGCCAGCCGGCGTACATCCTCCGGGCCTGACCAACCGCATTTCGCCGGATGAAACGGGCTTTCTGCTCCCGGGAGCGTGGACCAACGGGCTGGCAGTCGTGCCAAGGGTTGTGCAGGGCCCGCCGACAGACCACCGGGACCCCAGCGGCCCGGAGGGCCAAGGCGGCGTAGAGCCACTGCGCAGCGCGCCGGGGTGCGCGACGGTGCCCGGAGTAGTTGGTTGGTGGCCCGGGGAAGGAACTGCGTTGGACGCGCTCGGGCTGAATAACGGCACAGCCTACTCAGTGGGGTTCGCGGCGGGGAAGGTGGACTATGCGTTCAACTTGAACGGCTCCAGCGCGTATGTGGATGTGCCGAACGCCAGCATCCTCAATCCCAGTGCGGCGGTTACCGTCGAGGCTTGGGTGTATCCCACGCCGCCGCTCGACCAAGTGGCGGCGCCGATTGTGAAGAAAGCTGGTGAGGGCCTGGGAACAGACCATGGCTATTCCTTGGAGCTGTGGGGGCCCAACTCGGTGGCGTTCTGGGTATTTCTGAACGGGTACGGCTGGACCCCGTCGTTCGCCGTTTCCCTGCCCGCCAACCAGTGGAGCCACGTGGCCGGGGTCTATGATGGCAGCAGCGTGCGGCTCTACCTGAACGGAAACTCGGTTGGCAATCCGACCTATGCGTCGAGTTTCATCGTGAGTTCCGGCAATCATTTGCAAATCGGCCATGATCCCTCGAACCCGTTACGCTATTTCCACGGGCAGATTGACGAGCCGTCCGTGTACAACACCGCTCTGTCGGCTGGGCAAATCTTGGCGATTTACAACGCCGGCAGCGTGGGCAAGTGCCTGGGGCCGGTGATTGTGACGCAACCCCAGAGCCAACAAGTGCTTCCGGGGGCCAATGTCACCCTGAGTGTCGTGGCGGGCGGGCTGCCAACCTTGAGCTACCAGTGGTACCGCAACGGCACTATCCGGGCGGGCGCCACAGCTTCGACGCTGACGCTGCCGAATGTGCAGGCTACCGACGCCGGCACTTACAACGCCGTGGTCAGTAATCCCTA
>Ga0209083_1000420_pt1 | contig 63444 bp, 54 predicted proteins | sample AM7aDNAmetaG_FD_184132 | JGI IMG/M metagenome (GOLD analysis project Ga0209083, IMG submission 184132) | Freshwater microbial communities from Finland to study Microbial Dark Matter (Phase II) - AM7a DNA metaG (SPAdes) (version 3) | ecosystem: Environmental > Aquatic > Freshwater > Lake ... | reverse complement strand
CAGTCGTCGGTCTCCGCCAGCGCCGGTTTGGCCCCGAGCCGCGCGAAGATCTCGCGGGCCGCGGCGAGGGGCGCTGCCGCCTCGGGCGCTCGTCCGAGCGCCACCAGGCAGCGCCCCTGGCCGAGCCATGCCTGCCCCGCTTCGTAGGGCACGCCGAAGTCGTGCCAGCGGGCGGCGGCGTCGGCGAAACCCGCCGCCGCCTCCGCCGTCCGGCCCTCGGCCTCCGCGATCAGCGCGGCGACAGTACTCCTGACGTCTTCGTCGAAAGGGGTGATCGCGTCGATCTGCGCCACGAACCTCGCCGCCAGATCCGAACGCCTCAGCGCCACCGCCGTCCGCGCCAACCGGGTGAGGACGGTGCCGAGATTGGCTCGGAAATTGACGCTCACCACCTCGTCAGGCAGGCCCTTCTCGAGCAAATCCAGGGCCTCAGCCGGTCGCTCTCGCCGCAGCGCGAGAGCCGCGAGGGCGGCAATGCACGTGGGCCGGTCTTCAAGAAGGCCCTCGCGTGCCCAGCCTTCGAGCCACGCTTGACTGTCACCCAGGTCGTCGTCGTCGTCGCGGTCGGTGGACACGAGCACGCGCGCGGCGTGCGGCAGCACCAAATCCCAGGTCTCGCCGGCCTCAGTCAGCGCAGGCACGAGGTCGGCCGTCTCCGCCATGAGCGCATCCCAATCGCCACTTCCGAGCTGAGCTTCGCAAAGGAGCGTCTGCGCATCCGCCGCAGAACGCTTGCTGCCACACTGCCGAGAGAGTCGGAGGGCTCGCGTCGACCAGAGGATCTGCGCCGCAGGTCCTTCCCAGAGGAAGGCGTTGACCCCGAGATTGTAGTGCAGGTAGCACGACGCGACGAGGAGACCCTGCGCCTGCGCCTCCTCGATCGCGCGGCGGAAGTCGTCGAGACCGCGTGGGTCCCCGGCGGACACCCGAGCATATCCTCGCGCGCCCAGCGCGAGCACATCGACAGGCATGTCGAGCTGGCGGGCGAGCAGCAGAGCGCGGTCAGCCATCGCAGCCGCAGCGCTGAAGTCCTCTCGGTCCAGCGTCAGGCATTGCGCCGCGAAGTTGAGGACCCTGACCAACTCCGGCGACGGGTCGTCGCTCAGGAGCGCAAGGGCCTCGGTGACCGGCTCTTCGACACGCGGGTCGTTGAGGTACCTGCGCGTCAGGGAGAGACTGATCAAGCACACCGCGAGCGCCCGGCGATCACCTGTGGCTCGCAGCAGAGCTGCCGCCTCCTCGAGCAGCTCGGCGCCCTCGCGATCGCGCAGGCACTCGTGCAGGGCGTCAGCCCATTTGACGAGCACGCCGGCTCGCGCCGGCCCCTCGTGGGGAAGCAGCTCTGCGGCGCGCGAGTAGTAGCGTTCGGCGGCGGCCACGTCGAGCCGCATGGTGTGGTCTCCGGCCAGCGTCAGGTGGCGGGTCGCCGATCCCCGCAGCTCCGCGGCGGTATCGGAGTCGCCCAGCGCGAGCGCCAGGTCCATGCCGGTGACGCTGTGGTGCGCGAGCATCTGCGCGTACTCCAGGACGCGGTCGCCGGCCTTAGCCTCGAGCCAGCCCGCCGCGGCGGCGTGCTTCTGGACGCGGGCGCGCTTCGGAAGCTCCGCGTACGCGACGTCGCGGGCCAAGGCGTGCCAGAAGAGGTACTCGGTCTCGCCGGCCAGGGACGACGACACGACCGCGCGCACCAGCTGACGCTCGGCGAGGAAGGCCATGCCGGATCGCACGTCTGCCGGATCCCGCCCGGCGAGGGCGGCCACGCCGCCGTCCCAGAAGCTCTGGCCGAAGACGGCCGCGTCGCAGAGCAACGCCTTCTGGTCGGGCGGCAGTGTGTCGAGGCGGGCGGCGAGGACGGCCTGAACGGTGTCGGGTAGGGGGAGCGCCTCGCCTTCCTTGAGGCGCAGCACACCCCTCGTCTTCAGCAGGAGCCCGCGGTCGAGGAGCAGGCGCACGTACTCCTCGGCGTAGAGCGGGTTGCCGCCGATGCGCTCGAGGACGGGGCCACGGACGGCAGCGGCGAGGCGTTCGTCCAAAAGGGAGCTCACGAAGCGGGCTGCGTCTTTGCGACGCAGCGGTGCGAGGGTGAGGCGCGTCACCGCGGGCGCGCTCGCGAGGACGTCGGGATGACGCTGCAGGAGCTCCGGCCGCGTCGTTCCCAGCACGAGCAGCGGCGCCTCGACGGCCTCCGCGACCAGGTGCTCGACGAAGGCGAGCATCCCCTCGTCGGCCCAGTGCAGGTCCTCGAAGACGAGCACCGTGGGGCCGGAGGAGGCGATGTGGCCGAGGAAGAGGCGCCAGGCGGCGAAGCTCTCCTCGCGCGAGGCCTGCGCGGCTTCGAGGCCGAGCAGGGGGCGCAGGCGCTGGCGCAGCCACGGCCTGTCGGCGCCCTCCGGGAGCACCGCCTCGAGCTTGGCTTCGACCGCCGCTACGTCGTCCGAGTCGAGGATGCCGGCGTGCGCCTTGAGAATCTCGGCGAGGGCCGCGAAGCTGACCCCCTCGCCGTAGGGCAGGCAGCGGCCCTGGCGCCAGGTGACGAGATCGGGCGAGGCCTCAAGCGTCCTCGCGAGCTCGAGCACCAGGCGGCTCTTGCCGATGCCGGGCTCGCCGACGAGGAGAACGAACTGGGCCTGGTTGGCGGCGGAGGCGGCCTCGAAGGCCTGCTGGAGCCTGCGCAGCTCGGCATCCCGGCCGAAGAAGGGCGTGTCGCCGGCCCCCGTGGTGCGGAGTCCGGTGCGCGACCTCGGCTCCACGGGGCGCCAGAGCGCGAGCGGTTCGCGCTTGCCCTTGACGGTGACCGGCGGGAGCTCCTCGTAGGCGATCGCCGCGGCGCTCAAGCGCTGCGTGAGCTCGCCGACGACCACGGCACCGACGGGCGCGGCGGTCTGCAGACGGGCGGCGGTGTTCACGGCGTCGCCGGTGAGGAAGGTCTCGCCGGAGGCGGGGTCGACGCCGAGGTGCACGTAGGTCTCGCCGCTGTTGACGCCGATGCGCACCTGCACGAGGTCGCCGTTCGGCCAAGCCATCTCGCCGGCCGCGGCGGCGAGCTTCAGCGCCGCCCGGACAGCTCGTTCGGCGTCGTCGTCGTGGGCGGCGGGAAAGCCGAAGACGGCGAGCACGGCGTCACCGATGAACTTCTCGACGACGCCGCCGTGCCCCACGACGAGCCTCTTTGCGAGAGCGTTGTACCGGCGCAGGAGCTCATCGATCAGCTCGTGGTCGGCGGCCTCGGAGTGAGAGGTGTAGCTGACGAGGTCGCAGCAGAGAATGGTCACGACCTTGCGCCCCTCGGCGAGCACGTGGCTCTCGGCGCTGAGCCTGGTTCCACAACCCGGGCAGAAGCTGAACTCCGGCGGGCTGTCGCGGCCGCACGACGGACAGACGGTCATCGCACTGCTCATCACGGCACCAGCTTACGCTCGCGCCGGCCTTCTGGATAGGTAGCCGTTTGTACGGCATTTCGCGCAGCACCCGGACCCGCACGGCGATCCCGCACCGGGATTCGCGCGGCGGTCGTGGACACTCTCCGCCGCGGTGGATAGAGTGGCCTCATGGGTGAGCAGGGACCGCTCCAGTTCGATCCCGAGGCGATGCGCGACATCGGCCATCGCACGGTCGACGCGCTCGTCGAGGCCATCGCCGCCATCGAAAGCCAGCCGGTGATGTGCCGGGTCGGGGCGCCGCCGATGCGCGCGCGACTCGACGCGCCTCCGCCGGCCGCAGGCCGGCCGTATGAGGAAGTCCTCGCGCAGGTCTTCGCCGACGTCGTTCCCTTCTGCGCCCATACCGGCGCCGGCGGCTACATGGCCTTCATCCCCGGCTTCCCCACCTGGCCGAGTGCCATGGGCGACCTCATCGCCAGCGCCCTGATGATGGATTCGTGCTGGTGGGCCGGCGGCGCCGGCGGCAGCCAGCTCGAGCTCACGGTGCTGCGCTGGTTCGCCGACTGGCTCGGCTATCCGGCCACCGCCTCGGGCATCCTCGTCAGCGGTGGCTCGGCCGCCAACATGACCGCGCTCGCCTGTGCCCGCGAGCGCCGCGTGGGCGCCATGCGCGACGACCTCGTGGTGTACGTCTCGTCGCAGAGCCATTCGTCGATGGCCCGCGCCGCCCGCGCCCTCGGCTTCCGCCCGGAGCAGGTGCGCGTGCTGCCGGTGGACCGCTCGTTCCGCCTGCGCGTGGACGTGCTCGAGCAGGCGATGACCGCCGACCGCGCCGCCGGGCTCGTGCCTCTCGCGGTGTGCGCCAACGCCGGCGCCACCAACACCGGCGCCGTCGATCCGCTGCCGGCCCTGGCCGACGTCTGCACGGCCCACGATCTGTGGCTGCATGTGGACGGCGCCTACGGTGCCTTCGCGGCGATCACGGAGCGCGGGCGGAGCACGCTCGCCGGCATCGAGCGTGCCGATTCCATCACCCTCGACCCGCACAAGTGGCTGTTTCAGCCGTTCGAGTGCGGCGCCATCCTGGTGCGCGAGGCCGAGGGCCTGCGCCGCGCCTTCGAGATCACCCCCGACTACCTGCGTGACGTCGAGACGCACGACGAGGTCAACTTCTCGGACCGCGGCCTGCAGCTTTCGCGCTTCTGCCGCGCCCTCAAGGTGTGGATGTCGCTGCAGACCTTTGGCCTCGACGCGTTCCGCGAGGCCGTCGACGGGGCGCTCGATCTCGCCCAGGAGGCGGCGGCGCGCGTCGCAGCGAGTGCGGAGCTCGAGCTGCTCGCGCCCGTCGGCCTCAGCGTGGTGGCCTTCCGCCGGCGACCCGCCGGCGAGACCGACGAGAGGCGCCTCGACGCCATCAACCTCGCCCTGGTGGCCGCCGTGGAGCAGACCGGCGAGGCGCTGGTGTCATCAACCCGGCTCTTCGGGCGCACGGCCATCAGAACGTGCATCCTGAACCCCACCACGACGGCAGCGCACGTACACCGCGTGCTCGACATCATCGAGCAGACACCGCTGGACACGCTCGACCTCGGCGACGGCACGCACGCGTCGGTGCGCCGCGAGCCGGACATCGTGCACGGATGGGCCACGAGCCCGTCCGTAGCGGCGCCCGACGTGCGCTGGGTGCCGCTGTTCGCCGCGATGGGCGCGAAGGAGGCGGCCGACCTTCTGACTCGAGCCGCCGAGCGCCGCCTCGAGCCCGGCGAGACCCTCATCGAGCAGTGGGACGCCGGCCGCGACTGCTTCGTCATCCTGGGAGGCACGTTCGCGGTCCGCGACGCCGGGCGCACGCTGGCGACGCTCCAGGCCGGCGACCTCGTCGGCGAGCTGGCGGCGCTCGACTGGGGAGCCGGCTACGGCGCCGTGCGCACCGCAAGCGTGGAAGCGCTGACGCCGGCCACGGTGCTCGTGCTCACCCCGGAGCACCTGAATGAGGTGCTGCGCCGCTCGCCGAAAGCGCTCGACCTTGTCGAGCGCATCGCCCGCGAGCGGCAGGCACAGGGTCGGTAGAGCCGAAAGCGACGGCCGGAGGCGCCCCTGCGGGGCCCCCGCCGGCCGTCGCTTCGTGCGCCGCGTCAGTGGGCGCGCGGCCGCGGCTGCGCGAACCGCGCGTGCGCGGTCTTGAGGCCCGGCGAGCACCAGGCCAGCGTGAGATCGTCTTCCTGTCGCGGCGTCATCTGGTCGCAGGCCGGCTGGCCGGCGAACACGACCTGCTTCGCGTAGACGCTCGCGGCGCAGGTGCAGCGGGCGCGCGGCTGCTCGGCGAAGAGCTCCGCGTACGTGCACTCGAGGCAGACGGCCAAGCGGCTGGGCTGGGCAGCGACTTTCAGCTTCGCCGGCCGCTCGACGACGGCGGGGCGCCAGGTGACCGTGCTCGGCGCCTGTGTGACCGGAGCTTGCAAGTTGGCCTTCATGGCTCCTCCCGGATCGCGGTTCCACTCAGACGCTGCCCACGGTACGCCCGTCGAGAGGCTCGCCTCTTCACCCTATCCGGGTGGTCTGTGCGACGGCGCCGTGAAGTCGAGATCGTCGCTGCGCCCGCGGGGGAAGCGCCGAACCCGCCGCGTGCTCAGCCCACGTCGCGCCTCCGGAAGCCGGCCAGCCCGATGGCGATGAGGCCGGCGGCGATGACGGTCAGCCACACCATGGGTGCGGCGGCGAAGTCGCCGCCCGGCATCCTGGGCACGTGTGCGAACGGCGAGATGTCCATGACGGTCTGGCTCAGGTCGAACAGCGCGCCGAGCTCGCCGAGCAGCACGAACCCGACCAGCGCGACCCAGCCGAGGACGATCAGCCGCGGAGCCAGGCCGAAGACCGCCACGACAATGCCGATGATGACCCAGGCCGCCGGGATCTGCACGAGCGCGGCGACCACGATCACTCCAAGCCGGCCGCTGTCGCCGACCTGCAGGGCGCTGACCAGTCCCGCGCCGACGCCGACGAGGGCGAGCAGCAGCGCCGATCCCAGCAGGGCGATCGTCAGATGGCTCCACGCCCACCTGACGCGTCCCACCGCGGTAGCGAGCAGGGGCTCGGCGCGCAGCGCCGACTCCTCAGCGCACAGGCGCATCGCCGCCTGCACCCCAAACACCGCGGCAAACACGCCCGAAAAGCCCAGCTCCACGGCCAGAAAGGCGTCTCTGAGACCCTTTGCGCCGCCGAGCCTGGTGATGAGGTCCTGAGCCTGCGGGCTGGTCAGGAAGCTGCCGGCATTGGCGGCGAGGCCGCCGATCACGAGGCCGATCACGACGAACACCGCCGCCCAGGCGAAGAAGCTGCCCCGCTGCAGGCGCCAGGCCAGCGCCAGGGGGCCCCGCAAGCCGGCGGCCGCCGTAGCGGGCCCCGGCCGGTCCGCAAGCAGACCGGCGGCGAAATCCCGCCGCGCCGCCAGCACGTAGGCTAGCGCGGCCAGCGCGACGGCGAGACCGAGCAGGAGCGCGAGGACCCACCACCTGTCTCCGGCATACGGCCGGGTCTGCTGCCACCAGCCGACCGGCGAGAGCCAGGACAGCCGGCCGAGTCCGCTGCCGGCCGAAGCGTCGCCGACCGCGCGCAGCAGGTAGCAGACGCCGAGGACGCCGCCGGCCAGGCCGGCGGCGGTCCGCGCGCTCTTCACCAGTTGCGCGGTGACGCCGGCCACGGCCGCGAAGGCCACGCCGAGGCACCCGTATCCCAGGCCCATGAGGACCGAGCCGGCGGGCGGCATCCCGACCGCGATCAGCCCCAGCGCCGTGCCTGCGCCCGCCACGAAGCTCGCGCCGCCCGCCACGAGCAGCGCCGCGGTCAGGGGCGCCTGCCGGCCCACGACCGTCGCGCCGAGCAGCTCGAGGCGGCCCGTCTCCTCCTCGGCGCGGGTGTGCCTGACGACGAGAAACAGCGCGAGCACCGCCACCGCGACCGCACCCATAATGCCCATCTTGAAGGTGGCCAGCGCACCGCTCGACGTCTCGTCGTGGATGGGGCCGTACATCGCCAGCGTGGACGTCACGCTGTTGACGGCCGCGGCGATCTTCACGCGCGAGGCCTCGTCCGGATACAGCTTCACCGTGGCGGACGCGGACGCCGCGACCATGACCACGAGGATCACGATGAAGGCGGGCAGGACGACGCGGTCGCGGCGCAAAGCGAGGCGCACCAGGGCGGCGGTGCCGGCGAGCGCGCTCACGATCTCGCCGGCTGCTCCGCGCGCGGCGCTGCCCCGTCGGCGCCGTAGTGACGGAGAAAGAGCTCCTCGAGGCTGGGCGGCTGGCTCGTGAGGCTGATCACTCCGGCGGACGTCAGGGCGATCAGCACCTGGTCGAGGCTGCCGGGGTCGACCATGAGGTCCACATGAGCGCCGCTGACCCGCAGGTCGTGCACGCCCGGCATGGAGGTCAGGCCGCCCGGCGCCACGGCCAGGTCGGCAGAGATCGTGAGGCGCGCCAGGTGGCGCATCTCGGCGAGGCTGCCGACCTCGACGGTGCGCCCGTCGCGGATGATGGTCACGCGGTCGGCGAGCGCCTCGACCTCGGAGAGGATGTGACTCGAGAGCAGCGCGGTGCGGCCCTGGCCCCGCAGTTCGACGAGGCACTCGCGAAACACCGCGTCCATCAGGGGGTCGAGACCCGCGGTCGGCTCGTCGAGCAAGAGCAGCTCGACGTCCGAGGAGAGGGCGGCGACGAGGGCGACCTTCTGCCGGTTGCCCTTGGAGTACGCGCGCGCCTTCTTGGTCGGGTCGAGCTCGAAGCGCTCGAGCAGATCGGCGCGGCGCTTCTTGTCGAGGCCGCCGCGCAGCCGCCCGAGCAGGTCGATCACCTCGCCGCCGCTGAGATTCGGCCAGAGGATCACTTCGCCGGGCACGTAGGCCAGGCGACGATGCAGGCGCTGGGCGTCGCGCCAGGGGTCGCCGCCGAGCAGCCGAGCCGCGCCCGAGTCGGCGCGCAGCAGGCCCAGCAGAACGCGGATGACGGTCGTCTTGCCGGCGCCGTTCGGACCCAGCAGGCCGTGGATCTCGCCGACCTTGACCTCGAGGTCGAGGCCGTCCAGCGCCCGCGTGCTGCCGAACGACTTGCTCAGCTTCTCGATCGCCACCGCCGCGTTCATGGTGCACCGCCGCTGTCTGTCGCAGTTGCTTGGCACAGACAATGTACCCCGAGGGGGCGCCGCGCGAGCCGCTCGGCGTGGTCCCCGAGGATACGCCGGCCGGCGCTTGCCGCGGGCCTGCTCACCCTTGCTCCAGGGCCTTCCGCGCGGCGGCGGCGGATCGCGCCCTACTCGGCGGTCTCGGCGCCGGGTCCTGGAGGGGGCGGCGTGCTGTTCACACCGTAGACCGACTTCCAGAGGATGGCATCGAGCTGCGCTTGCGGGACCGCGTCGAGCTTTCCGAACGGCAGCCGGCCGGAGAGCGCCGCCCACGGAGCTGCCTGGGTGTTGCGCTCCAGGAGGTCGACGGCGGGAGTGATGACGTCCACCGGCTCGGCGTTGAGCGGCTCGGAGGTGAAGGCGTCGTACATCGGCGTGGCCAGGGCGTCGTTCAGTGACAGCGCCTTCATGCCCATGATGAGCTCCATGGAGCGCACCACCGAGAGCAGGTCGTAGCGTCTGTGAATGATCGCGCCTTGGCGCGCGTACGGGCTGATGACCGCCACGGGGATGCGGTGAGCGTTCACGTGGTCGGCGCCGTCCTGGGAGTCGTCCTCGACAACGAAGATCACCGAGGACGACCAGATGCTCGAGTGCGAGATCAGGTCGACAAGCTGGCCCAGGCCCAGGTCGCCGTCGGCCACCATGGCGCTCGGCGTGGGAAAGCCCGTCTGCGTGCCGCGCGTGTGGTCGCTGGTCATCGTCAGGTAGTTGAACGTCGGCACGGTGCCGGCCGCGAGCTGGCTCTCGAAGCGCGCGCGGAAGCTGTCCATGCAGGACAAGCTGCCCGGCGGAGCGGTGCCGCCGAGGGTGGAGAGACTCGAGGTGAAGATCTCCCCGGGGTAGGGCGCGGCGCCGGTACTGCCGATGAAAAGGTCGTTGGGATAGGTCCCGCCGAACTCCGGCCCGAGGTCGGAATTGGCGGCCACGAGCTGCTCCTCCGCCAGCACCTCGGGAGTGCGGTCGCGGTCCGGCAAGCTCGGCTCGTTGCCGGCGATCGCCTCGCCGTAGTTGTAGTACGAGATGTGCTGGCGCTCGGCCTGGTTGAACAGGAAGCCGTTGCCCGGGAAGGTCACGGCGTAGAGGCCGAAGTCGTTGGGCCGCCCGCGCCCGGCGTACTCCTGCACCCAGTTGCGGTCGACGTAGTCGGGGACGCTCGCCGCAGCGGTCCAGAAGTGCCCCTGGATGGAGGCCTCCGAGTTGGCGAACACATGGTCGAGGAGCGGGAAGCGCGTGACCAGGGCGTGCAGGTTGGGGGTCACGTTCTGCCCGAACACCACCAGGTGGGGGTCGCTGTTGCCGCGCCCGAGATCGCCGAGGAGCTGGTCGTAGCTGCGGTTCTCGCGCACCACGAAGAAGACGTGCTTGATCGGCCCGTCGGCGCGCAGCGGCGTCCCCGCAGGGGCGGCCTGCGCGTCCCGCGGATGGATCTGGCGCGTCGCCATGGGGGAAAGCCGCTTGACCTGCGCGTCCGAAGGCAGCCGCATGAGGCCGGCCCGGCCGTCGACCATGGCGGGAAGGTACGTGGTCCCACTGCTGAAGCTGAAGACGTCGGTGGTGGGAGCCAGCCAGTTGAAGGCCCAGAAGATAGGGTCGAAGGGGTCCGTCGTGACAGGGCCGGTCGGGTTGGGCCCGACGCCGACGCCCCGGGCAGCGACGTACAGGAGCTGCGCCGCGCGGCCGCTCTGGGCCGCGGCCGTGACCACGGCCTGCGGGTCCTCGGCCGTGGGGATGCGGCCCACCAGCGTCCACTCCAGCGCGGGCCTGGTCCGCCGGCTCGGCAGGCGGACGACCGCGATCTCGTCGGCGCCCGATTCAGCCACGAAGAGGCGCTCGCCCTGCGGACTGAGGGCGAGCGCCACCGGCATCGTGCCCAGACCGGCGCTGCGGCCCACCGAGATCGTGCGCTCCACGCGCCAGCGATGCAGGTCGACGACAACCACTTCGTCCAGGGCCGAGAGGGCCACGTAGGCCCGCGCCCCGGCGCGGTCGACGACGATGCCCTGGGGATGGGAGAGCGGGGGGCCGACGGTGATGTCCCGGAGCTTCACGGCGTTCGACAGGTCGACCACAGACACCGTCCCGGAGGCCTCGTTGCTCACCAGGCCGGTGCGCCCATCGGGCAGGATCGCCGCGCCGAAGGGGTAGCTCCCGGTCGGGACAGTTCGCACCTGATCGCGGTGCTTCAGGTCGATCACAGCGGCGCTATCCGCAAGGTTGAGCGGCACCAGCAAGCGGCTGCCGTCGGGCGAGACCGCCGGCTTCTGCGGCCAGGCGTCCGTGGAACCGGTGGACGGGACGGGATAGGCTTGGAGGAACGGGGCTCCAGTCTGCGGGGGCACCGGGATGGCATTGAGGAACCAGGCCCTCCCGGAGGACGCGTTCCAGCCATAGACCAGCACGAAGTTGCCCGCGGCCCCCGGCAGGCCGGCCTGCGTCGGCCACCAGCGAGAGACACTGATGGCAGAGACGTAGGCTCGCCGGTGGCGCGAGTCCAAGGCGATGCCGCCCGACGCGCCGCAGAGGGCGATGATCTGGCACACGCGCTGGCGGGCAGTGTCGACGACGCGGATGTCGTTGGCGCCCTGGCCGGCGGACACCGTCCAGAGGAACCGCCCGTCCGCCGTGACCGCCCCGCCCGTGGGGAAGTTGCCAAGACCCACCTGCGCACCCTGGGGGGTGAGCTGACGACCGTTGAGCAGGAAGCCCGTGGCGGGGTCGGGGGCGTTGGGCGCGGCTTGCGCCGCGCCCGCAGAGAACGCCGCAACGAGCGCCACGAGCACGAGGCTGAGAGAGTGTCGTCGGATCGTCATCAGTCCCCGCCTCCGTTTGGTCGCATCGCTGCCCCCGGCCGCAGACATCGGCTTGCATCCTAGCACCGTCGGCCTGCCGTCCCGCCGCCGCCAGATGTCCACCGTGCCGCCCGCTCGTGGCCTGCGCGTTCTGCGCCGTGCTGCCCGCGCATGACCCCGTCTTCAGCACGCAGCCGGTCGTCAGCCGTCTCCTCGCTGCGCAAGGCGAGCGACGGGCGCCTCCACCCGCGTACGGGACGGCTGCGACGACGAGACCGGCGCTGCGTGTGAGCGGCGCGTGCTTTCAGGCGCTTGAGCAGCTCGCGAAGCGGCCGCTCATCGCGAACGCCCTACATACCCTTCGCGGCCACGACGCTGCACCCGGTGACGTCATCGTCGAGCAGCCGGGTGTAGACACGAGCCACCTCGGCGGCCGGCAGGCCGGCGGACGAGTCCATGCCCATGGCCTCCATGCTCTCAGTGATCCAGCCCGGCGAGACGGCGGTGACGCGCACGCCGCGTCCGACCTCGATGGCGGCCGCGCGCACGAACCCGTCCACGGCCGAATTGACCGTCGTGACGATGCAGCTCCCCGGGATCGGGTGGTCACTCAGCACGCCGGTCGTGAGGATCAGCGCCCCGCCGTCGCGGACGAACGGCGCGCCGATGCGGACCAGGTTCACCTGCCCCATGAGCTTGCTCGAGATCCCGATGCCCCAGTCGCCAGCGGTGGCGTCCGACCAGGGCAGAAAGGGCACCATCCCGGCGACGCAGATGACGGCATCGACCTCTCCGATGCGCGCAAAGAGCTGCTCGATCGAGCTCGGGTGGGTGATGTCGACGATCTCGGGCGAGCCCGACCGTGACGCCTCTACCACCTCGGCGTCATCGCCGAGAACCTCCACAATGCTGCGTCCCAGGAGACCGGTCGCGCCGACCACGAGAACTCGCTTCATGCTGCTCACTCCTCTGCCTTGGTGCTGATGCGGTCACGGAAAACGCGCCGTGTGCGGCGCGCTCGGCAGCGTCACCGTTGAATGACGTGTCTTGAACACGGATGCTGCCGTGCCGGGATCGTAGCAGAACGTCCAGACGATCCGAAGACCGGAAGGGCGACATGGGCAGCGAGCTCTGGGCCTTCCCGCGCCGCCTGGCGCGGCCTGGCGCACCACGGCGCGTTGCCGTGAGCCACCGACCAGGGTCCGTTTACGACAGGATCGCGCGCTTCGGCCGCAGATCTCGCCGCGACGCGCCCCAGAGCGTGCTCACGAACTGGATGGACAGCAGATCCTGACACGCGCGCGCCTCTTGTCGGGCGCTGGCCGGCCTTGACCCGAGCATCCTGCCCACGGTCAGAGCTCCCATCCCTGCCGTAGCGTAGGGGCATTCACGCGTGCCGCAACTGCAGCCGAGAGGATCCCCCGTGATCCTGCCGCCGCCGCGTCGCGTCCGGCGAGTGTAGTACAGTCACGAGACTCGACGCTCGAGCGCGGCACCAGGCTGCCGCGAGGCACAACGGCCAGAGTCGAACAGCGGCCAAGTACGGTGCTACTGCCGTCCGGCCGACGCAGTACACTTTGGCTGGGAGACTCCAGCAGCGTTCCATCGAAAGCGAACACGGAAGACAGCGGGTCAAGACCGCGTGTTCAGTCGCGCGCTGCGGTGATGGCTGGGTAACCGACCCGTCACATCACCAGAGTCGCGCGGAAGCGCAGGGGCGAATCGGAGGCGAGACATTGCTGACGCAATCGGAGATGAGCTTCATCCGCAGACTCACGGAGGACTACTGGTTCGCAGAGGTGCAAGAACCGGAGTTCATGCGAATTGCAGCAGGCAAGGAGATTGGCCACAAGATCGGGGACATGGTCGATGAGAAGACGACGCAGTTGCTGAAGGACTGCGGCAAGTTCACCATCCTCCACCAGCAGTCCGGCGGCGCCGCGGCATCAAGGTCGATGGGCGACCTGTGGGTGGAAGCTGACGGCATCTACAATCCCGTCAACATCAAGGCCGGCGAGTACGGCAAGAACGGTCAGCCCAATCTCGTCTCCCTGAAGCGCGTGCTTACCGCGCTCGCGGATTGCCTGATCGACAGCTACTACCTACTCATCATGAAGATCGGCAGATCCGACAGTGGCTTTCTGCCACACGTCTACTTCGTGGACATGCTGGACTTTCTCGACTACACGGTCTTCGACTCTGGCCCCGGACAGATGATGTTGAAGGAGGCCCACTTTCTACCCCGCTGTGGATGCGCTCTACGCCAGGGGACAATATGTGCCACAGCCCGTCCTGTCCGTGGCGGAGAAGGTCGAGAAACTCTACGAGACCCTTGAACGAGCCGACCAGCAGCTCTTCTTGGACCGCGAGCGAAAACGCGCCCAAATAGGCCTTGCCTGCCAGCGCTACCGAAGCCTTCCGGACACGTCTGTCTCGAGGCGGCGCCAAATGGAGGTCTTCGCACTTGGCTAGGACGAGGCACCACCGGGACAAGAAGCAGCAGCTGGGGCAGTTCCTGACTCCCCCGGAGATAGCGGTTCGCATTCTGGGGGGTCACACCTTGCGCCCGTGTGACCGCGTGCTTGAGCCCGGCTTTGGCGCAGGAGCGTTTCTCCTGCCACTTATCGACACGTTCATGATGCTGCGAAGGAACGACCTGTCCGCGGTCCTGAATGAGAACATTTGGGGCATCGAGGTCGATGACGAGCTGTTCGAGGGCACCCTCGCGCAAATCGCAAGGCGGTGGGGGCCGCTGCCCGAGCACCACAACCTGGTCCGTGGCGACTTCTTGTTGCAGGACTACCCGAACGGTGAATGGCGCGAACTGAATGGTGCAGGCCGTCTTGGTCAAGACGGCTGGTTCGACCTCATTGTAGGCAATCCGCCATTCGGCGGCACAGTCTCCATCGAGCACCAGAATCGACTTGAGGCGGCATACGGCCGCCGCGGCGGCCTCAAGATCAAGAAGGAGACCTATTCCTTCTTCATCGTCAAGTCGTTGGACCTTCTCAGGACGGGAGGGAGACTCGAATTCATCTGCTCCGACACCTTCCTCACCATCCCAACCATGAAAGGCTTGCGCAAAGCGCTCATGGATGAAGGAACGAGCGAAGTCATACGCCTCGATGAGTTCTCGCCCGAGACATCCTATCCGATGGTCGTGTTGCGCTTCGCGAAGGACGGCCCCTCAGATTCGGTGAAGGTCGAGCATCGCACCGCATCCCGCGCATCCATCAACGCAACGGCAAACCTCTCCTGGCGGGCCGGCGGTGCCCTCGATCCGTACTTCATGGGGCCCACGCTCGGGGAGGTAATGGTGGCCTCGAGCGGCATGACGACGGGAAAGAATGAATACTTCGTGAGAGACATAGTGAACGGCGAACTACAGGAACCGTACGCGTTCACTTTCGTCGAGGATCCCGTCAGTGTTGAACGTGAGCTTGCACGGGCTCGCCTCAACCAACTCTCGAAGAAGCAGCTCGCGAAGTTCGCCCAAATGGAGCAAAACGGTGCAACCCGCCGGAACGTGCGCGTGACGCCTCGAGAAGAGCCGCTTCGCGTTGCACTGCCACACCCTGACTACCGCTATTACAACAAGGCTCAGACGGGCCTCTTCTATGCACCGCCACGATACGCGATCTACTGGAGGGACAAGGGAGACGCGGTACTCACCTTCAAGCAGAATGGACGTTGGTATCTGCACGGCGTTGGTGGCGGTCCCTTCTTCGAGCGGGAGGGCATCACCTGGTCGCTGGTCGCCTCACGTCTCAAGATGCGCTACCTTCCCGAGGGCTACATTCTTGACAGCGGTTCACCCTGTGCCTTTCTGCGCGACGGGGTGCCCCGCGATGAGCTGTGGTTCATCCTCGGATGGACGCTCACGGAGAAGGCAACAGAGATCCTCAAGAACGTCCTCAACCACACGATGAACATACAGAGCAAGGACTTCGAGCGCATGCCGTATCCATTCTGGGTATCGGAGGGTCGTCGGCACGACGCCATCGCTCTCGTGCGAGAGACGGTCACGGCTGCCATGAATGGCTTGCTGGACAACCGCGAGGATCAGATCCTCGCAGATCTCGAGTGCCTCTACATGCTCGACACATCCGCCGTCGGCAAGGCGAGGGCGACATGTGGAGCAGCCGGGAAGTAGTGGACGCCGGCGCCGGTGACCACAACGCTCTTCACCAGACCGGCGATTTCCGGGAATTCCTTCGCCTTGACGCAACGTCGACGAAGCGTCGTGTCTAGTCGCGTGTCTGCCCATCCCGGGGACTGCATGTTCCAGGCGAGCAGCTCATCCACAACGAGCCGTCCGTCGAAGCCCAGCCACAATCAGCTCTTGCACCGTCGCGGCAAGAACCTGCCCGCAGTCGCCGACGGCGAGGTGCAGGGGACAAGGGACGACGCAGTTTGGAATCGCATCGAAAGCCGGAAGCATGTGGTGATCACGACAGGATCGCGCGTTCCGGCCACAGATCTCGCCGCGACGCGCCCCATAGCGTGCTCACGAACTGGATGGACAGCAGATCCTCGGCCGCGTGCAGCCAGAAGGCGCCGCTGTCCGACAGGGTGATCCGCTCGCCGTCGTCTCTCAGCAGGCCGAGCCGGCGCGCCGGTCTCAGGTACGGGCCGTAGGCCGCGTCGATGTCCTCGCCGAAGCGCTCCCGATAGTCGGCCTTGCGAAAGCGGGTCTCGTACACCCGCCAGTACAGCCAGCCGGCGCGCTGCATCTTCTCCGTCAGATCGACCGCCAGCGCGATCGCCATGCGGCCGCCGTCCAGCGCCTCGATGTACTCGGCCACGCCGAAGGTGTTCAGGTAGAACACGTCCCTGAGGTACGAGCCGCCGCTGGCCCCCAGGCCCAGGTACAGCGGCACCGTCACCGAGCAGTATCTGGGCACGCCCCGCTTCGTGAACGCCCACACCGACGTCCTCTCGTACCCGGCCTCGGAGAAGATCCTCTCGAGGATGCGCAGCATCCTTCGCCTCTTGAGGCTCTGAGCGATCACGTGACCTCTCTGGCCACTGGCCCTCCCCATCGGCGTGTACGGGAACAGGAACAGCGGGTAGGCTGCGACCTGGTCGACGCCAAGCTTCACGAGCGCGCGCCCGGTGTCTGCGACCTCCTGCTCGGTCTGGCCAGGAAGGGCGAACATCACGTCCACGTTCACGCAGGTGAAGCCCCGCGAGAGCGCCCGGCCCACGGCCTCTTTGACCTGGCTCGCCGCATACGGCCGGCACAGCGTGCGCAGATGCCGGTCAATCAGAGACTCCACGCCGATGCTCAGGTGCCGGACGCCGAGCGCCTCGATGGCATCGAGGTTCTCGGCGCTCAGGTGGTTCGGGTGGCTCTCCATGTGGATGTCGCACTGCAGGTCGAACGCCTGCCGCAGGTGCCCGATGATCTCCGCGAGGCCACTGTGCAGCATCGTCGTCGGAGTCCCTCCTCCGATGTAGAGCGAGGTGACCGGCTTGTCGCCGACGATCCCGGCGTAGATGTCGATCTCCCGCTTGATGGCTCTGACATAGCCCTCTGCCGGGTCGCTGCGGTAGAGCTCCTTGTTGTACGGGCAATAGGGGCAGATCCGCTCGCAGAACGGGATGTGGACGTAGAGCCCGAGCGCCTCGATCTGCTTGAACTCCTCGCGAAGCTCGTCCCGCGAAGGGACCGCTCGCGTCGGGCGGATCTCGCGCTCTCCGGTGAGGAGCTTCAGAAGAGAGCGCCGGAAGAGCCGCTCGATGTCAGAAGTACTTGAGAGCATTGGCGATCGCCGATGGCCGCAGTTTCAGGACCTGGTCGATCTCCGCATAGCTCAGGTAGCCGCACTGCCGGCACAGCTCGGGATCGCCCGCATACCGGCAGCATTCGTAGACGACACCCTCTTCGTACACGGAGCACGCCTTCAGCGGCCGCGCCCAGGCGTTTCTGAGGGCCGACTGCAGACCCGCGCGGGAATTGAGGATCCGGTAGCTCCCGCAGAGCGACAGGAGCTCCTTGAGGACGCGCTGCCGCTCGGCAGAGCCGAGCTCGAGCGCGTCGTGCCCGTAGTACGGCGTGTGCAGGTAGAAGAACACGCCGCGGACCTTCTTCACGCCCTCGACGTAGTCGCAGAAGGCGCGCAGCTCGTCCTTGTTGCGGGAGTTGATTGTGAAGTTGATGAAGAGTGACCGGTGCGGCGACTCCCGGATGTTGCGCATAATGCGCTCGAACGAGGCCCCGCGAAGAGCGTCGTGAGTGCCTTGCAGCCCGTCGACGCTGACGAACACAGTGTCGGCCGACGTGTGCAGCGGGAGCGTGCCGTTGGTGTAGACGACCACGGTGAGGTACCCGCGGCCGTGGGCGTGCTCGACGATGTCGTCGAGCCGGTGAGAGCCGTCCCGCCAGAGAAACGGTTCGCCGCCCTCCAGGTAGAGGCAGCGGCCGCCTTCCCGGTAAAAGGCATCCACGGCCGCCGTGACCTCCGCGAAGCTGAGGTCCATCGGGTCGCGCTCGAAAACGCGGCAGTGCTGACAACGCAGATTGCAGCGGTTGGTGAGGACGAGCCCGCGGATCAGGGGCGGGTGCTTGCGAAGGACGTGCTGGCCGACCAGATACGTCAGGCCGAACCACGAGGCCCCGACAACGGCCCGGGCGCTCTGCTGAAGTCCGTCGGCTGTCATGGATCCCCCATGGCATCCGCTTACCCGCAAGCGCCCACCGCACAAGCGTTGGGGCGCCCGCGTGACGCTGTGCTCACCTGCGCGCCCTTCGTGGTCAGCTCGCCGTCACCACGCGCGTGATGTCGCCGAGCTTCCAGCTCCGGTCGAAGTAGGCCTCCGTCGGAGCGAAGAGGCGCAGCCACGTAAACCGCGCCCTGCCGGGCACGGTCGGGATCCAGTTCGTCTCGAGACCGGACGGCGCCGCTGGACCGAAGTGGAGGTCCACCGAGCCGTCGGCGTTCTGCACGAGGTCGGGCCGGCGTGAGCTGCGGTCGGCGATCTGCTGTTCGTTCTGGATGATGGCCCGCGTCTCCGCATCGTAGAGTGTGACCGACCAGAACTGCTTCGCCGGCGGGTCCGGCGGCACGTGCAACCGGTAGCTCTGCCCGCCGTCGAAGGCGTGGCCTTCGTTGTCGCGGTGCACGCCGAGGTACGCCTGGCCGACGCCTGGGACCCTGCTGATCATGGCGTTGGTCAGGCAGATCGCCTCGTAGAAATAGGCGGCGCGCTCGTCGAGCTGACTGTAGTCGGCGACGTCCTGCGCCGGATCGGCCATGATCACGTAGTCCCAGTGCGCGTCCGGCCGATAGCGTGAGCCTTCGAAGCGCTTGTCGAAGTCGTTCGCCTTGGCCATCGCTTCGCCGACGAACGCGGCCTCGGTGAGAAGCTTCGTCTGCCGCTCGTCGGGCTTGAAGGGTTTGCCCTTCTCGATGCCGAGCGGCCTCAGCATCGCCGCGAAAAAGCGGTCGCGATCTTCCACCGGTTCGTGCTCGATGACCGCTGCGAGGCGCTCCCAGTACTCCATGCCGCGCGGCATCAGCACAGTCCGGGCGATCTTTTCCGGGTCGGGGGTCAAGAACCGCGTGGCAGGCGGGTCGTCGCGCCGGCTCCACGGATAGACGCGCACATCCTTCGCCATGCGTTCGGCCTTTGCCGCATCGGGTTCGAGGACCCGGTAGAAGAAGACGATGCCAAAGGTCGGAGAGCGTAGGACCGTCGCGTCCGTCGCCGGGGGAGCTTCCTGACCTGGGCCGACGAACAGATACGTGCCGCCCCTGCCCTGGTCGGGTCCGGTCACGCCGAAGTCGGTGAGCGGTCGCTGCCAAAAGTCCACCGCCGAGCCGGCGACGAGACCCGCGGGGACGTCCACGCCCATCGGGCCAGACTCGGCGAGATCCATCGACCACGTGATGTAGGGCGTCGTCACATTGGCGGTGAGCACTGCGCCGACGTCGCGGTAGCCCTCGAGGATGACGACGTCGCCGGGTCGCGCACCGGAGGCGTAGGCGCCGTTCGCGATCGTCTGCGCGAGGCTGACGGCGGGGAGCGCCCAGAGGTAGGCCTGGCAGGCGCGCTGGAAATCCAGTTCGTCGTGGAGCTTCGCCACAGTTTCCCGCGTCGGTACGCCGTGCTCGAAATCGAGAGTGCCGACGCGCGTCTCGACGGTCTGCGATCGTGCGGCTGCGGCGGCCGGCGCACGCGTCTGCGCCGCGGCCGCCGAGTCCTGTCTCGACTTCACCGCCCTGCCTCCTCTGTCAAGTACCACTCCGTCTGAGCTCACACGACGGCCACTTGCAGCCGAGCATAGCGCGAACGTGCTCCACTCGAAACGCCTGTAGGGCGTGCGACTCCAGCTCAACCCGCGTCGCCTGCAACCACGGACGGAACGCTCGCCGAGAAACCGTCCGCACATCTGTCAACCCCTGCAAGACAGCTCGAACCAGCGGAAGAACCCAGCAGCAACTCAGTGTGGCGGGCTCAAGACCGAAGTCAGAAACTGGAACGGCAAGCGATGGGCTGACTCATCCGACTCTCAACTCATCACGCGGGCAAGCCGCGAGCACTCACGCGTCGAAGGGCGTCGCACGTGAACGACGAGCCCGCTACGCCCTGCGGCCGGGGCTCGACACGGCGCGCGCCACTCAAGCGTCTTCGCAGCCATCGCAGCGCTCAAACACGGTGCACAATGCCATCGTCGGCCTCGTAGAAGTCGAAGCTGCGTTCGGCGACCAGCCCCACAAGTTCGTCCATCACATCCGCTAGCGCAATCTGAACCTTCGCATCGCTCACGTGATAGCACTCGAACACCGGACGGCGGGGGCTGGCATCGACGAGCACCAGATACAGCCTCTCGAACTGCTCGTCGCGGCCGGCCGGGTCCTGCCGGCCGGTGAACAGCCTGAGTCGGGGGAATGCGTTGGCAAAGGTCGACTTGCGCTTCTGTGTTGCGTCGCTGCTCGCACCAATATCCAGGAACAGGAAACCCGCGACGACTGCGTACGGGAATCGACGGTGCAGGGTGAGCGCTTCGGCCAGCATGTCGCCGCGGCGATTGGTGAGGTTCTTCTGATAGTTCTTCGACCTGCCATCACGGAAGTTGATCGTCTTGATGCTGACGCCCAGGAGCAGGCCAGATTCCTCCGTCGCCCATGTGACGTCCACTTTCTTGGCTCCGATACCCCCAGCCAACCGCCGTTCGGCGCCAGACAGGCCCAGCACGCCGGGTTGCGCAGGACGAGTCTCATTCATTCCCCTGCCGCGCAGCTCACTCGCCAAGGCCACGGCAATCCGAGCGCTCATCGCCTCGGAGTACGCCTTCTTGTCGGCCTGTCTCGCCCCATCGGCTGGCTTTGGCGGAAGCGCCCTGAGGGCGGCAATGAGAAGGTCGTCAATCCGGGACACGGGGATCCGCTCCTCGTGCGGTCCGGCGAGCACTCATGTTTGCGTGCGCTTGTCGCAGCGCCTCGACCTGCGCCTGGGGGATCCCAAGCCGCCCGACCAGGAGAGCGTCATCCACAAGCCGGACAGCGTCCAGGAGTCGACCGCTCTGCAACGCCTTCGCTACGTGAGGGCGAAGCGCAGACAGCACCTGGGAGGCGGCCAGAAGCGATTCCCTGGACGGGACCGGAAGGCGATCTGCTTCACGAGGCTCGAGCTTCAGCAGGCCGCCACCATAGGCGCGCCCCACGGTCTCGGCGCCCAGGAGCGTCATGGAGTTGAGAGCGGCAGGTGGCAGCAGGTCGGCGCCAAGGCGCCGCATCCCAGGGTGCAGGTACAGCCCATGGACCGAGTTGAGATGATGGCAGTGCGCCCTGTTGGCGCAGAGTCTGGGGGTGTCGGCGTTCATGTAGGTGAGGAAGACGTCGGGCGGACGAACCAGGGGCACACGCCACCAAGGTGAACGAACGCGGCACTTGTAGGCGCCGTGCACGTTGGCGGCCTCACCGTCCTCAATGTACTCGAGAGCAGCCGGAGAAGGGTCCGACGCCGGTCGAAACAGCATCGTCGACTTGCCCATCTTGCCGAGCGCCTTCCATGCCGGCGCACCAAAGGTGAGGCCACGAAGATGACGGGAGCCTGGCGGCGAGAGGGGAATAGTGTCGGTGGCCGACAACTGGAGCTCTGCGACTCGAGCGGGGCTCAGGGCGAAGTACCGATTGTTGCCGGTGACCATGCCGAGCGTGGTCTCGCCCCAGTCGTGCAACGTGCTGAAGGCCGGACTGGACGCGACCTCAGAGTAGGCCTCCCAGGCGGCTGAGGACATCAGGCTCGCTGTCCACTTGCCCTCGGGCGGAACCGGCGTCCATCTGCGGCCGGCCCTATCGACGGTCTTCAGCCCTGCCAGACCAGCGAGCTGATGCAGCTCGCAATGAGCGGTGGGCCCGTTGCCCTCGGCGAGCAGCAGCACGACCTCCTCCATGACGCCTGGAAAGACCCGTTCGCTGAAGAGCACGAGGCGAACCCGGGCGAAACGCTCCATCAAGTAGCGTCTGACGCCGGCGGCATAGTTCACCGAAAGCAGCTCCGCCGGGAGAACGAGGCCGAGGCGCCCCCCCGGCTTGAGGAACAGCGCTGCGTGGACCGTGAACGCAGCCCATGACGACGCCAGGCCGGTAAGTGAGACACCGGCGCGCAGCGCCGCTGCTCTGCCACGAGCACGCGCGTCCCCGGAGAAGTCCTGATAGCGAACATACGGCGGATTGCCAACAACTGCATCGAACCTCGGAGCCGGGTTAGCAGCGAAGAAATCGCCTATCTCGATCTGCGCGCCGAGATCCAGAGACGCCAGGCGTAGTCGCGCGGCGCGAGCGCTTTGTTCGTGCAACTCCAGTCCGCAGAGCTGACCGGGACCATAGTGACCACCATCGTTCAGAGTGCGCAGTCGGGCGCCGGCGGTCAGCAGGAATGCGGCTTCTCCGCAAGACGGTTCCAAGACGATGTCGTGTCGGTCTCGCACAGCCCAGTCCACGACATAGTCGCAGAGCTCGGGTGGCGTGAAGAACGCACCGCGCGCCTTGCGGGACTGCGCGGAATCGGCATGCGCGGCGGAGGGCATCATCGGCGCCTAGACCTCGATGAAGGAGTCAGGGTGTCCCCGATCCTGGTCTCGAATCCGACAACGACACAGATAGCGATTTGGACATGGGCTGATACTACGAGATCGCTGCAACAAGAACACCTGCCGGGCCGCGATTGACGATATCGGCATTCTCCCACACACCTGGGACGGACACGCCGCGAGAGCATGGAAACGCCGGGCAGATCGCCCGGCGCTTCCGTAAGTCAGACCTCTACGCGCAGTACACGCGCACCGTGTCGCCGTTCTTCGCGTCCACATTGACCTCCATGTCGCGCAGGCCCCCGATGAGCTCGTCGATGTCCTCGGGCTTGAAGTTGTTGAAGTCGACGGACATGCCGTGCTCGGACATCGTGTCGTTGATCTTGTCCATCGCGAGCGGAGGGATGAGCGACGTGAGCTTGAGCCCCGAGCGCACGAGCACGATGGGGATCTTCACGTCCACGTTGTCGCCGTTCGCGGCAAGGACCTTGACGTAGAGGTACTTCGGAAGCGCCGCGATCAGCGGTCCGGGGTCACCCTGGATCGCCGGCCCGGCCGGCGCTGCGGCAGCGCCCTTGCGCGCGTCGAGCGCGTCGAGCAGGCGCTCGGCTTCTTCGGCGGTGATCTTGCCCCCGGCGAGCAGGTCCAGGATCCGGCTGCGGTCCTCACTCATCGCTAACACCCCTCTTTCACCGGACCGTCATGTCGACGGCCGTCTTTTCGTTGCTGAAGCGGATAACCGTGCCGCGCGTCTCGCCGAGCGCCGCGAAAGAGCGGGCCAGCAGGACGGTGTAGTGGTGGTAGCGCCGGCCGCGCAGAACCAGCACGCCGTCGGCGACAAGCGCGACCCCGAGCGCGAGGCCTCCGAGCAGCAGAGCAAAGGGCCACAGCAGGAACAGCGGCAGCCACAGATGGACGGGGCGCCGGTGAGGCGACGCAACCTTCAGGTTGAGGATCATCGGCGGGAGTTTCATCGCCGGAGCCTCCCGGCCGCCTCGTCCGCCGAGATCTCGCCGCGCTCGAGCAGGTCGAGGGCGTCGCCCCCTGCGGGGGAGGCCGTGACCTCGACGAGCTGCAGCTGGTCGATGATGCGGTTGAGGCGGTTCTTGACCGTCGGGTAGCTGATGCCGAAGGCCTTCTCCATGTCCTTGATCGAGCCGTGGCTGCGCACGAACTCGCTCACGAACACCTGGTCCTCGTAGCGCAGGCGGGCCAGCGGCGGCAGCTCGAACTCGCCCTGGATCGAGATGCCGGAGTCCATGCGCACCTTGGTCACCAGGAAGCGTCGGCCTTCGGTGAGGTCGGTCAGCTCGTGCCAGTCATTCATCATGCAGTGCTCCACTATCGCTCACTTGACCCCCAGAAGATACGGCATTGAATTGAGAAAGTCAATACCATACTTATGAAAATCAATTCCTCGCCCGAGGACGCTCTCGCTTCGCCAACGCAGGATGCCGTCGCGTCCCTGTGGCCGCGGCTTCTGGGGACGTGAGCATCCGATCATGCGAGCGCAGGGACTCAGCCGGCGGCGGACGCCGATGCACTCCTGGCGGCGCTGCGGTTGCTCAGCTCACTGGAGCTTGACTCTGTCGATCCACGAGGCGATCGTGGCGATCACCTTGCGATCGACGTGTCCCGGCTTCTGATACTCGAGCGGCGTGGGCGCTCCGCTGCCGACGAGGAACAAGTGATTCGCCGTGGGGAACCGCACCACAGTCACACTCTTCCGCCCCATCAGGCCTTGCAGCCACACGTCCAGGTCGTTCGCCACGGTGACTTGGTAGTCGCGGCCTCCCTGCAGAAGCAGCAGCGGCTGCGGGATCGACCGGGCCGTCGCCACCTCGTCGTAGCTGAGCCCGCTCAGGAAGTAGACGGGTCCAACCCCACCGAGGAGCACCGTCCCCGGGCTCTCCTTGCGGAGCGCGGCGGGGTCGTCGATCAACGCGGCGATGCGCTCCACCTGGGGCAGCTGCTCCTTGGCCTGTAAGCCGGTCGTGCCCGGAAGCGTCGCAAGGTAGCGCAGCTGACGCAACATCGCCGCACCGAGAGGCTCGGCTCCGGCGGCGAGCAGGATGACTCCGGCCACCGCCGGCGCCTGCTCGGCGATCAGCGGGGCATACGTCCCACCCTCAGAGTGGCCGAGCACGAAGATCAGGTGGGGGTCCACGGCCGGCTGGCGCTCCAGGAGGGTGATCGCCGCGAGTGCATCGGGCACGTACTCCTGCGTCGTCGTGAAGGTCTGTGGCTCGATGCTCTGCGGATAGTCGCGGGTGCGCTTGTCGTAGCGCACAGTGGCGATCCCCCGGGCGGCGAGGCCGAGAGCGATGTCCACGAACGGCTTGTTGGGCCCGACCGTCTCGTCCTGGTCGCCGGGCCCCGACCCGGAGACCAGCACGACTGCGGGAAAGGGGCCTTTGCCGGCGGGAAGCGTGAGCGTTCCCCTGAGCGGCGGAGAACCGACTTCGACGGCGATCTGCCTGACCGCCGCAGCCGCGCTTGCGGCCGGGGTCGCCGCCGAGCCGGACGGCAAGCCCGTCGTGGCGCCCGGAGACGGGTTCGCAACCGTCGAACTACAGCCTGCGGCCACCGCGACGACGCCCAGAACGGCCAGGAGCGGAGCCGCGCGCCGGCCCGCTCGGCGCCAAAGGCGTCTCTTCGGGGGCTCTGGGCGTCGAAGACGCGGCCGGCTCATCACCGCATCCTCCCGAGAGTGAGACGGGATGGTGTTCTCGCTCCTGTCGACATGGCGGTGGCAGTCGCCCTGGGCATGTCCGCGCACGCCATTACGCGCCGCAGGCCAACATGGTGGCCGCACGCTGCGCCGCGCGGCCATCAGACGGGTGCCCGCCCCGGCATCATCGCGATGGCGTTCTCCGGGCAGCCGGTCGCGCAGAGCCCGCAGCCGCGGCAACGAGCGGCGGCGAAGAGCAGTCTGTGCGGCCCGCCGGCCCGCCGCCGCGCGTTGCCGGGCTCGGCGGCGCGCTCTGTGGATTCGGCGGCCACGACCACGCCGTCCGCCTCTGCCTGCGGCGCGGCGGCCACGCCGGGCCGCGGCTCTCGCCCGGACCCCCGCTCGGGCGACAGGGCGAGCGCCTCGAAGGGGCAGCGCTTCGCGCAACGTCCGCAGAGCGTGCAGGCGGCGGCGTCCACGGCAGCGACGTGCCGCCGCCACGGCCACTCGCCGGCGATGCCGAGACGCCGCGATGCCTGATGCGGGAAGCAGCAGTCGGTGCAGCAGTTGCAGATCTCGCCGGCCTCGTCCTCCAGGCCAACAAAGCCGGTGCGCACGAGCCCGGCGCGGTCGGCCTCGCGGAGCAGCGCCACGGCGCGCTCGGCCGAGATCTCCCAGCCGAGCCCGCGGTCGTTCTTGAAGCGCAGGCAGACGTTGAGCGGCTTGCGGCAGCGCCCGAACATCGCGCGGCAGTCACAGGGCCACTGGTAGACGTGCGGCGCGGCACGCACGATGTCTTCGGCCTCCTGCAGCAGGACGTAGGAGTAAGCGGCGTTCCTGGAGGAGCCGGGCGCGGCGCCGATGCCTCCGCCGGGTCCGACCGCGAGGTCGGCGGCGACGCCCGCCTCGTAGTGCGCGAGCTCCCATTCGTTGAGCTGCGCGGCCACGTCATCGGGGACGTCCTTCCAGCCCTCGAACATTGCCCAGATCTCGAAGCGCGCGTGAAACCCGGCGAGGGCGACCTGATCGCCGTCTTCGGCCAGGTCGACGACGCCCCGGCGCGCGGCGCGCGCCAGGTCGGCGGCCGTGAGGCCGGGGACGCGGCGAAGCACTTCGGCCTCCGGCAGCGGGCCGGCGGCGAGCGCGTCGACGAGGTCGAGCTCGAGGAGCTCGAAGAAGCGGTCGGCCCACGGCACCAGAAAGTCAGGCAGGCCGAAGGCCGTCACAAGGGCGTCATCGCTGGACGTCACGCTGCTCCTTCGGTCGGTTGCCTGCTCAGCCCCAAGAGTATGGCCGGACCCTCTTCATCGGTCCACTTCCTGCGTCAGGCCTTCACGTCAGAGCGACCACACGTCAGCGGGCCCGGGCTGCGCAGATAGGACCGGGCAGCCCAGACCATGAACCGAGCTCCAGACCGTGTGGGACCGCCGTCCGGCGGACTGACGACGGCAACGACGGGACCCGGGATGTGCTTGACTAGTCGGCGCAGCCCTCTTGAGCCGCCCCCTGCGCAAGACTCCTCAAGGGGCGGGACCAGATCGACAGCATCCACTCGCAAGGAGACAGCCATGGCCTCGTTCGCCCGCTGGTGCTACCGGCACCGCATCATCGTCGTCATCGCCTGGCTCGCCGTGCTGCTCTCGGTGTTCGGCGTCGAGCGCTTCGTCGGGAGCGCCTACTCCGACACGTTCACGCTGCCCGGCACGGAGTCGTCGCGGGCGCTGGACCTGCTGGCCTCGGCGCTGCCCAAGCAGTCCGGCGACTCAGACACCATCGTCTGGCACGTGCCCAGCGGATCGGTGAGCGACCCGGCGGTACAGACGCGCATCGGGGCGCTGCTCAAACAGGTGGCGGCGGTGCCGACCGTCGCGGCCGTGCGCAGCCCGTACAGCCCCGCCGGCGCGGCGCAGATCAGCCAGGACGGCAGGACCGCCTACGCGACGGTCGCCTTCTCGAAGCTGGCACCGTCGCTGCCCAAGGCGGACGTCCGCCGGGTGATGGCCCTCGTGAAAGCGGCCGGCACCGCGTCCCTGCAGGTCGAGATCGGCGGGCAGGCGATCGAACAGTTCAACCGGACGCCGCCCTCCAACAGCATGGCCATCGGCCTCGTCGCCGCGGCCATCATCATCCTGCTCGCTTTCGGCTCACTCTTCGGCATGGCGCTGCCCCTGATCGCGGCCGTGGTCGCGCTCGGCACCGCGACCTTCGCCATCGATCTCTTCTCGCACGCGATGAGTGTGTCCAGCATCGCCCCCACCTTGGCGGCCCTCATCGGGCTCGGCGTGGGTATCGACTACGCGTTGTTCATCCTCACCCGCCACCGCGACGGGCTGAGGGCGGGGCTCTCACCGGAGGACGCGGCCGTGCGCTCGCTCAACACGGCCGGCCGCGCGGTCCTCTTCGCCGGCGGCACCGTGTGCGTGGCGCTGCTCGGCCTGCTGGTCCTCAGGCTGAGCTTTCTCACCGGCATGGCCTACGCCTCCGTCATCACCGTGGTGCTGACGATGGCCACGGCGCTGACGCTGCTGCCGGCGCTGCTCGGCTTCATGGGGCCGCGCGTCCTCAGCCGCCGCGAGCGGCGGCGGCTGGCCGAGAGCGGCCCGGAGGAAGCCCACACCTCGGGCTTCTGGGCGCGCTGGGCGGGATTCGTCTCGCGGCGGCCCGTCATCCTGGCGCTGGCCGCACTCGTCGTGATGCTCACGCTGGCCAGCCCCGTGATCGATCTGCGCCTCGGCCTCTCGGACGCCGGCAACGATCCCGCCTCGAGCACCACCCGCAAGGCCTACGACCTCCTGGCGAACGGGTTCGGGCCCGGGTCCAACGGCCCCTTGCTGCTCGTCGCTCAGGTGGGCACGCCCGCCGACACGGCGGCGCTCGGCGTGCTGACGCAGAGCCTGCAGCACATGCCGGGCGTGGCCGCCGTGGTGCCGTTCCCGTCCAAGCCGGGGGCGAAGGTCGCGGTCGTCCAGGTTGTCCCCGCGTCCGCTCCTCAGGACGTGAAGACAAGCGAACTGATCACCCATCTGCGCACGACGGTGATCCCGGCCGCCGAGAAAGGCAGCGGCCTGCGCGTGCTGGTCGGCGGCGCGACCGCAATCTTTGACGACTTCGCCGCCATCATCAGCGGCAAGCTGCCGCTCTTCATCGGCGTCATCGTGGCCCTCGGCTTCCTGCTGCTTCTCATCGCCTTCCGCAGCTTCCTGGTGCCGGCGACGGCCGCCGTCATGAACCTGCTCGCCGCGGCCGCCAGCTTTGGGGTCATCGTCGCCTTCTTCCAGTGGGGCTGGGGCTCGAACCTGCTGGGGCTGGGCAAGGCGGGGCCGGTGGAGGCCTTTCTGCCGGTGATCATGCTCGCCGTGCTCTTCGGCCTCTCCATGGACTATCAGGTCTTCCTCGTGAGCCGCATGCACGAGGAGTGGGTGCACACGCACGACAACCGCCACTCCGTGATCCTCGGGCAGGCAACCACGGGGCGCGTGATCACCGCCGCGGCCGCGATCATGATCGCCGTGTTCACCGCCTTCGTCTTCGGCGGCCAGCGGGTGATCGCGGAGTTCGGCATCGGGCTGGCGGCGGCGGTCTTCCTCGACGCCTTCATCCTGCGCACCGTGCTCGTACCGTCGATCATGCACCTCTTCGGGCGGGCCAACTGGTGGCTGCCGCGCGCCGTCGACCGGCACATGCCGCATCTGTCGGTGGAGCCGACGTCGGACGAGGAGAGAGAGGCCTGAGCACGCCGGCGCCGCTCGACGAGGGCGCTCCGGCACTCCGCCTCCTCCCGGGGTCGTTCAACAAAAGGCGGGGGCCGACGCGCGCGACGCTCAAGTCCAGCCGATTCCTGCCGACGTTCAGGGACGAGAGAGGAGCCCTCGACGGAGAGTGGCCTCGTGCGCCGGCTTCGGACCGTGTTCCCTATCGTGCTCGCCGTGCTCGGCTGGCTGGGGTTCGCCGCCGCCTGGTACTACGTGTTCTGGTCCCGCGCCGCGACCTACAGCGGGTGGCGCGACGTGGCGCTCATCTTTCTGATCGCGGCCGTGATGGTCTTCGTCACGCTCCTGTGGGTGCGCTGCAACGTCGGCATCCCCGGACTCCACGCTGGCCAAGGCTCGCAGCTATCTGCTCGACGAACGCGTCCGCGTCGGCAACAAGACCTGCAACCAGGGCAAGGCGATGGCCCTGAACGACACGCTTCCGCTGCTCAACGGCTCGCTCATGCCGATCATCGACGGCGACGCAGCGCCGGCTGTACCCGGTGTACAGGGAGGCTGCGCTCCCGATCCTGTGGGCCTACTCGTTCGTGCTGCCGACCGCGGCATGGCTCGTCACGTGGCTGCTCGGCGCCCCGCTTCTCGGTACGATCCCCGTCCCTGCACTGTGGGGAATGCTCATCGCCACCATCTCGCTGGTGCAGTTGTGGGTGGGCGTCTGGATGGACCGGCGCCATGACCCCAGCGTGACCCGCTACTACGCCTGGGCCGCCTGGTCCCCGCTGATCTACTGGATCCAGATGGCGATCATCACCGCCATCTCCACGCCCGGAGGGTTGCTTCACCCCCGGGGAGAGGGCACCCGGCACACGCCGAGAGAAGCCGAGACCGCAGCCGAGCGCGTGCCGCCGGCGCTCGCGCCGCCGGCGGCCGTCAGACGCTGAAGCGCGGCGTCCGCCTGGGAGTCGGTGACCCCGAATACCTCTCCCACCTCGCGCGTCGCGGCGTGCTGCACCTCTCGATCTGCTATGCCGAACGGCTCCGCGAAGCCGCCGCCTCGAGCCGATCGGGGGAGTACTATCGTCAAGCTTCCTCAAGAGAAGGGGAAGCGCTCAGACAGATGAGTCTCCAATGAACCCGCGGCGGTTCAGACAATGTCCCGCCGGTAGCTGCGACAGTCGCGGGTGCGAGCACCGTCAAGGCCAAGCGGGAGGAGAGAGATGCACCGGGACCTGAGAGCGCTGTTCGAGCCTCGCTCGGTAGCGGTCGTCGGTGCCTCCGGCGACACCTCGAAGTGGGGTGGCGACCTCAGCGTCCGACTCCTGCGGGACGCTCACCGCCGCCCGGTCTACCTGGTCAACGGACGTGGCGGGGAGATCCTCGGGCAGCGGGCCTTCCCTTCGCTGCGGGACCTCCCGGAGGCCCCCGAGCTCGTCATCCTCGCGATGCCGCAGAAGCTGTTCGAATCCGTGATCGACGATTGCATAGCGGTCGGCGCGAAAGCTGTGGTGGCCGTCACAGCGATGCTCGGCGAGACGGGGGCGGAGGGCCGCGCCCGTGAGCAGGCGGCAGCGGAGCGTCTGCGCGCCGCCGGGGCGCTGCTCGTCGGGCCCAATTGCCTGGGCGTCGCCGACACCCACAGCGACTTGCACGCGGTGGCGTATCTCGCTGTTCGCCCCGGGTGCGTCGGCCTCATCTCGCAGAGCGGCGGCTTCGGCGAGGAGCTCAACCTGCGGTTCGCCGAGCTCGGTCTCGGTTTCTCGCGCTTCATCGCGATCGGCAATCAGGCCGACGTCGACACGCCCACGATCCTGCGCTCCTTCGTCGGTCACAAACCCACTCGCGCGGTGGTCGTCTACGCCGAAGAGATGCGCGACGGCCTCGGGTTCGCTCGCGCGGCACATGAGCTCGTGTCCTCGGGCACGCCCGTGGTCCTGCTCTCGCCGGGCCGCTCCGCTGCGAGCGCGAGAGTCGCGCGTACTCACACGGGGTCGCTGACGTCCGACGCGGTCGTCGTGGACGCGGCCTGCCGCGCGGCGGGCGTGCTCCGCGTGAACACGCAGAGGGAGGCCGTCGAGACGCTCGTAGCCCTTCTCGGCGGAGCGTGGCCGGCCGGCCGGCGAGTGGCGGTCGTCTCCGATGGCGGAGGCCCGGGAGCCATCTGCGCCGACGTGGCAATGCTCGCCGGCCTGTCGGTCCCAGAGCTCAGCCCTCAGACGCAGGATCGTCTCAAGGCTCTCCTTCCTGCCAATGCAGGCTGCACCAACCCGATCGACTTCGCCGCGGCGACCTACGACCCGGAGGCATACGAACGGGTCATCTCTGTCGTGGCCGAGTGCGGCGAAGTGGACGCGATCGTGGCAAGCGGGGTCATCGGCTTCTGGGCGGCGAGGTTTCCCGAGCAGACGGAGATGGTCGACAAGGAGCGGCGCAGCCTCCTCCGCATGGCCGAATCCGTCAGGAAGAGTGGGCTGCCCCTGGTCTGCAACACGCCGGAGCGCTCCCCCGTGGTGGATGATCTGCGCGCCCGCGGTCTGCCCATCTACCGCGACGTGGAGTCGGCCGTGTCGGCGCTCGCACGCCTGGCTACATCCGCAGAGCCATCCGGCGTGCCCGAGGCCCCTCCGCCCGGTCCCGCGCTCCAAGCTGAGGGCTACTGGGATGCCCGTCGAGCCGTGGCGGAGGCCGGTCTTCCACTTGCCGAGTCGCGCCGCGTTCGTGCAGACGACACGGCAGCGTGCATGGCTGCCGCCTCCGAGCTCGGGTATCCCGTCGCGCTCAAGGCCTTCGGCCTGCTGCACAAGTCCGACGCGGGCGGGGTCGTGCTCGACATTGCCGATCCGGACGCACTGGTGGCTTCTCTTGAGCGACTCCGGGAGCGCTTGGGCGCCGTCGCCGCCGAGCTTGCGATCGAGGCCATGGCGCCCACCTCGCAGGGAGCCGAGCTCATCGTGGGCTGCCATCGCGACGCTCGCTTCGGCCCCCTTCTTACCGTCGGCATGGGCGGGCTGCACGCCGAGCTTCTCGCCGACACGCAGACCGTGCTCGCACCCGTCGACGAGCGGACCGCAGCGCAGCTCATCCGCTCCCTGCGAGGCGCGCCCCTACTTGAGGGCGCGCGCGGTCGAGAGCGCCTGGACGTGGCGGCGGCAGCGCGCGCGGCGGCGGCCCTCTCCCTGTTCGCCGCCGCGCACCCCGAGGTGGCCGCGCTGGAGGTCAACCCCCTCCTCGTGCTGCCGCAGGGCGTCGTCGGCCTCGATGCGCGCCTCGTGCTGTCAGAGAGGGAACCCTCATCAGGTCCATCCAACGGAGGTCGTGATGATCCTTGAGGACATGGTCGACAAGCGCGTGGTCGTCACCGCCGGCGCGAGCGGCATCGGCAAGGTCATCGCCACGCGTTTCGCTGAGGCCGGCGCGAAGGTCCACATCTGCGACGTGGCGGTCGAGCAGCTGGCGGCACTGCGGGAGTCGCATCCCGAGATCACGACGAGCCTCGCCGATGTCTCTGCGCCGGAGGACGTGCGCAGGTTCTTCGAGGACGCCGCCCAGAGCCTCGGGGGCCTCGACATCCTCGTGAACAACGCGGGGATCGCGGGCCCCGACATGAACACGGAGGACATCGACTACGATGCCTGGTCCCGGACTCTGGACGTGAACCTCTCCGGGACGTTCCTCTGCACCCAGCACGCCATTCGACTGCTGAAGCAAGGCGGCATCGGCGGGTCCATCGTCAACATCTCGTCGAACGTCGGACTCATGGGCCTGCAGCGGCGAGCGCCGTACGTCGCTTCCAAGTGGGCTCTCATCGGACTCACGCGCTCGATGTCGTTGGAGCTGGGACCGTTCGGCATCCGGGTGAACGCCATTTGCCCCGGAGACGTGGAGGGCGAGCGCATCGATCGGGTCATCCGCATGGAGGCCGAATCCCGAGGGGTGAGTCGCGACCAGGTGGTCGCGGAGCGCGTCGAGGGCACGGCCCTGAGAACCTTCATAAGCCCTCACGACGTGGCCGCGCTGATTCTCTTCGTCTGTTCGGAGGCCGGCGCGAGGATCTCCGGTCAGGCGCTGGCCGTCGACGGTCACGTCGAGCATCTCTGAGATGGGCTGCGGCTGGCCCGCCATGGCGTCGCTGCTCCGCAGTACGTGCATGGCGATCCGCGGTCCAGCGGGAGGCGGCAGGCTGACGGTGAGGGGCATGCTTGAAGGCATGCGCTGCGGAGACGAAGAGAGAAACAGAAAGGGGGCGCGATGAGCCCGCCGGGAGACAATCCCCAGACATGCATTGAAGGCGTGCGAGGCATCACGTGCGTAGGGACGGGGCTGATCGGCGCGCGTTGGGCGGCCCTCTTCGCGGCCGCCGGCCTCGATGTCACAGGCACTGATGCAGCGCCCGATGCTGGAAGCAGAATGAACGCGGTCGTGGCCGCAGCGTGGCCGGCTCTGAAGATGCTCGGGGTCGCATCTGTCGACCAGCCGCCGCCTGTCCGCTTCGACCCCGACCTCGAGCGGGCCGTTGCCTCCGCTGACTGGGTGCAGGAGAGCGTGCCTGATCTCGAGGAGCTCAAGCTGGAGGTGATCGGGCGCATCGATGCTGCGGCGCCCTCATCCGCAGTGATCGCCTCCAGCACGTCCGGGATCCTCCCGACGGTGCTTCAGTCAGGCTGCGTCCACCCGGAACGCGTCATCGTCGGCCACCCGTTCAACCCCGCGCACATCGTCCCCCTCGTCGAAGTCGTGGCGGGGCAGAAGACGTCCCCCGAGACAGTTGCCCGGGCGATGCGCTTCTACGCGGCCCTCGGCAAGAAGCCCCTCCAGTGCCGCGTGGAGGCGCCGGGATTCATCGGCAACCGCCTGCAGGAGGCGATCTGGCGCGAGATGTTCCATCTCGTGAACGACGGTATCGCGAGCACGGGGGAGCTTGACGCCGCGATCGTCGACGGCCCGGGACTGCGCTGGGCGCTTCTCGGGCCGGCGATGATCTACATGATGCAGGGTGGCCCCGGCGGGTTTGCATATGCCCTCGAGCAGTTTGCCCCGGAACTCGTCGCCGACTGCTCGCACAACTACTACCCTGAGATGACTCCAGACCTGAAGCAGGCCCTGGACGATCAGACCCGTCGGCAGCTCGGGGAGCGCTCGCTCGACCAATGGGAGGCGCTCCGTGATGAGTTTCTCGTACGCCTCATTCAGCTGAGGGGCGAGCTTGCCGGCTACTGATCGTCATGCGCCGGCGGCCAGCCTCCACTCACCACACGAACGGTACGCGACTATGCCGGACCTCTCGCCGGTACGCCTCGTACTTGGGGTGTGCCTCGCTGAGCCACGACTCCTCGCGGCGACGCTCGGCGTCCATGAGCAGCGCCGCGACCGCCCACGGGGCCCCGCCGCCATGGCCGCGAGGAGCACCACCTGCAGCGCCGCCCATCCCTCGCCGCGCGGCCCCATCTCGGGCAGGTTGCACGCAGCGTCCGCCACGTCGGGCGCGCCCCGGCCAGACCTGTTCGTCACGATGCGCCTCCTCCTATCGGTGAGCGGGAGTCTTCCCCTCCCGCCTGGTCTTCTCGGCTCAGGGCGGCACCGACGAGCAGCGCGAGCCCGATCGTGAACGCGAGCGACGACCAAAGGAGCGCGCCGCTGGCCCACGCCTGAGCGTCGGCCAGCAGCGTGAGGCCGATGGCGGCGCAGATGACCCCGCCCAGGGTCACGCGGCGCTCGGCAGGCATCTCGGCGATCGCCCAGCCGATGACGGCGAGCGGCCACCACTGCCCGATGGTCTGGCTTGAGGCGACCACCCCCGCAACGTCGAGGATGCCGCAGACGCCCAGGGCGAGCAGCACGATCGCGATCCAGATGGCACTTGGCTTCATATTGGTCTCCTTTCGAACTTCCGAGGGCTGTCATGAACATGAGTGGTCAGTGGCGTCAATCTGTGACAGCTCCGGTAAGAAACGGTCAACGCCATCTCTTGGCGACCGCGCTGCTAGAATCGCCGGCGTCCCGCAACACCGTCGCTGAGGTTCTCGTGACGACACTCCCTCAGACGGCCCTTGCGCCGCCCCAGCCCGCCGCCGTCATGGCGCAGTACGGGCGCCTCTGCACGCGGAGCACGCGCGCCTGCGCATGACCGTGCGGCGGACGCGCGTGATGACGAAATCCGAGCTGGTGCTGCCGCCCGGGGACTACCGGCTGGAGCCAGCACAGACCGCCGCGTCGGGCCACGCGTCGCGCCACTCATGTTCACGAGAGCGCTCACGAGAGAGGGCGCCCCGACAGAGGCGTCTGGGGCCGTGACCGGGGGGTCCAGGGTCACGGCGGTTTCCTCACTGCCCCGCCGCGAGAGGAGGACCGGGTCGATCGAAGGCGCCGCTTCTGAAGTGGGCCGCCCTGCGCGCCCGACCGCGGGCGTGAGGCCTTCCGCGGCCGGCCGCCTGCTCTTCGTGGACAACATCCGCGTGTTCCTGACGATCCTGGTGATCCTGCACCACCTCACGATCACCTATGCGGGCACCGGTGGCTGGTTGTACAAGGAGGGCCGGCAGGACGCCGTCGTCGACGCTCTCGGCGGCTGGTTCTGCTCGGTGAACCAGGCCTATTTCATGGGCCTCTTCCTGCTGATCTCCGCCTACTTCGTCCCGGGATCGTATGACCGCAAGGGACCAGGCCGCTTCCTCAAAGACCGCCTGGTCAGGCTGGGCATCCCGCTGGCGGCGTTCAGCTGGGTCCTGAGCCCGCTGTTCGTGTACTGGTTCCTGCACAAGAACGCGCAGATCCCCTTCTGGAGCTTCTTCCCGGCGACGTACTTCAGCGGCGGCGAGATCATCGGTCAGGGGCCTTCCTTTGCGTGAGCGTGTGCATCGCGGCGATCTACTTCTTCCGCCGCCATCTCGACCGCAGGGGCAGGGTGGCGGCGTTCCTCGTGCCCAACGCCTATGCCGCCTACCTCATCCACGCCCCGGTGATCCTCACTCTGGCCTGGGAGATGCGCGGCCTCACCTGATACCCGCTGCTCAAGTGGGCGCTGGTCTCGCTGATCGCCGTGCCCCTCTGCTTCGGGCTCAGCGCCCTGGTCCGCATGATCCCCGGCGCAGACCGCGTGCCCTGAACACCGGCCGCCGACCAGACTCCCCGAAGACTCAGCGGCGAGGATTCAGCCGAGGTTCTCTGTCCAAAGCGGACTCGGCGGACCGACGCCTTGACCACGGGCGTGAAGGCGGTGAAGCCTCCGTTCTTGCCGTGGTAGCGTGCCACGTACCACGTCGTGCGCGACGGACGCAGCCCCGGGCTGACGAAGCGGCCGCCGGCGCTCGCGGAGAGGTCGGCGACCTTGGTCCAGCCCTGCGCCTTCGTGCTGGCGGGCTGTCCGGCTCGGCCGTAACGCATGAAGAGGGTCGCCGTCTTGCCGTCGATGTGACCGCGCAGACGCACGCTGTCGCCGTGCGCGACGATGGACCGCGTGGCGGCGAAGTCGCAGACCTCGTAGTTGTCGTAGAGCCAGAGCAGGCTCTGGACGTCGTCGCTGCGCTGAGCCTGGACCCAATAGACCTCGCCGACCGTGGCGCGCTCCGGGACGCGCAGGATGACGGTGTAGATGTTCTGCGGGCCGCTCGAGGTCACGACCTGGGGATAGGTCTGGGCGGGCTAGGTGTAGGGCGACCACGACTGGCCGAAGAACGACATCTGTTCGCCGGCCGGCAGGTTGGAGATCGTGTATTTGAACGTGCTTCCCGGCCGGCCCGAGTGGCGACACTGGGGGCCGGCAAGGCGGCCGCGCACGGCCGCACGCCAGTCGAAGGCGACAGACGTTCCGGCCACGGCCCCGGGGCTCACGGCCACCGGAGCATGACCGGGATTGACCCACTCGCACTCGGCCGTCACGGTGCCGACGGCGTTGTCGACAAACGCCCTGGCGCTGTTGAAGTCGGGCGGCAGGACGTCGGCCACGCCGTAGCCTTCCGTCAGGCCGACCGACGAGTCTACGACCGAGTAGTTCGCGTCGCCGAGGGTCACACGCACTCGCTTGCCTGCCGGCGCGTGCGCCACGCTGACGTTCGCATGCCCGGGGCGAAGGACGTAGCTGCCTGTGGTCGAGAAGTCGAGGTGACACAGGATCATGGAGTTGAGACCATCGCCGGAGTAGCTCCCGGCCATGAGGGATTCGTGCCCCGGGTGGGACGGAACGCCCGCAAACGAGAGCGAGCCGTCGGCGGCCGTGGTCGCGTCTCCCTGGAGACTGGGAATCCCGGTCTGGAAGAGACCACGCCGCGAGCGTTGACCCCCCCTCAGCCCGGCCCCGTTGTCGACCCCAAAAGGCCGCGGCAAGATCGACTGGCGGCTTCCACAGACGACTGTACAATGGAAAGCGTGAATGGTCGCGCAGAGGCTGCGGCCAACAGACGAAGGAGAGCCAAGATGTCCCAGGAACAGGCGCAGGCGTTCATCGAGAAGATGAAGATCGACGCGGGCTTCAGCGAGCGGATCATGGCGCAGGATGACCCGCAGGCGCGCCTGCAGATGATCCACGACGAGGGCTTCGACTGCAGCGCCGAGGAGATCGAGGCGGTGTCGGATGAGCTGGGCAAGACCGACCTCGACGCGGTCGCCGGCGGCGGCGAGCCTTGGGGAGAAGCCGACGGGCTCGGCGGGTGCCGTGTCGTCAACGAAACCTCTTCCTTCTAGGACCCGGAGAAGCAGCCGAGACGCGGAATGTACTCCTCGGCTCTGCCTTCCGTGGCCCCCGCGCTGACCGTGGTACGTACCTGAACGGATAGCAGGAGTGGCCATGGGTCGAAAACGCGACAGCGACGATCGCCATGCACCGCGCGTGCTCATCGCCGTGCCGACGCGGGACATGACGGCCGCCGCGATCAGCGGGCGACTCGCCCTCCTGCTCGTCGACCTGGCCCGGCGCCCCGAAAGCCCGGCGATCGAGATCGTCCCCGGGTATCCTGTGGACCGCGTGCGCAATCTCATCTGCGCACGCTTCCTCGAGAGCGACGCGGACTATCTGCTGATGATCGACGACGACGTGGTCCCGCCGCCGACCATCCTCGACATGGCGCGGCGCCACAAGGACGTGGTCGCCGGCCTCTGCTACGCCTTCGTGCCCTTCCTGGGCTACTACTCGGTAGCCTACCCGCCGGGGGGCGAGGACGGCGCGAGAACCCAGAGACTCGGGATCGGCCGTGACCTCGAGTTCCGCGGACTCCTCGAGGTCGAGCTGGCGGGCAGCGCCTGCATGCTCGTCCACCGGCGGGTCCTGGAGGCTCTCGACCCGCCGTACTTCAAGATGGAGCTGGACGACGACTGTTTGCACATCGAGGCCAGCGAGGACTTCACCTTCTGCCGCAAGGTCCGCAAGGCCGGCTTCTCCATCTGGCTCGACACCGACCAGCCCTGCGGCCACCACAAGGCCCTCGACATGCGCGCCAGCCTCCGATGGGCGCAGGAGTACGCCGCCCGGCAGAGACCGGCGGACCTCGACCCGTGACCCCCTCCGGTTCCTCCTGTGAACCGGTCACTTGAGACGGCCCGGGCCGACGCGGTTCCGACGGTGACGGGGCGTCTCGTCGGCCTGATGTCGGCACATCGGGCGGAGCCAGAGACCGGCCCCCGCCGAAACCCTGTACCCCTCAGGCATTCTCACTGGCCTCGGCATCCAGCCGATCATCCTCGTCCTCGCTCTCACCCTCGGCTGCGGCACGGCCGACGCTGATGCCCCAGGCGTGGCCGAATCGCGAACGTTCCGCTTCGCCACGAACTGTGGTTGACTGTGGCCGAGACACGTGACCAGCCTGATCGCCCCCACGACGCCGCTGACCTCAGTGTTGTCTAGTGACCGCCACCGGGTGCTCCGTCGAGTTGAAGCCGGCCTCATCCGGAGCGCGCCGGCGGTGCTGATCGACGACGTACTTACGGCTCGCTGCTCGGCTGCTCTTTGGCCTGAGCCATGAAGGAAAGGGGCGAGAGGGTCATGTCGACGAGCGAAGCGCACCAGCGGAGCCGGGATAGAGACACCGTTCCGTCGCTCATCAGGCCGGTTGAGGCGGCGGCGCGGATGAACGCTGAGCAGGCGCGAGAGATGGAGGCGTACGCGCTTGGGGTGCAGACCGTGCTGTGGGGGATGCAGCGAGTCAAAGCCGCGCAGACCATGCGCAACGTCGCGGCGCCGATTCCGGCGGGTTCGACGCGCCACCCGTTCGATCCGAGCGCGCACGGTGTCAACGTCTGGGGACACGCTCGCGCGCTGGTCACGCACGAACTGCGCGTCATCGAGACGCCCAACACCGAGACGCTCTACTCCACGGCCGTCCTCGACCTCCGGGACGGCCCCATCGTGGTGGTGCACCCCGATCTCGGGGAGCGCTACTACCGCACGAGCGTCTGGGAGCTGCGCGGCGATACGCATACCATCAGCCAGAAGCATGACGGGCCGCAGCCGCCGCCTTGTGCAGTGCTGCCCGACGGCTGGACCGGGACCCTCGCCGACGGCCTCAAGCCCATCCAGACGCACAGCCGCTACGTCTTGATCAGCCCCCACATCGCCGTCATGGGAGATGACGACCTGCGCCATGTTCACGCGCTGCAGGAGGGCTTTCGGCTGATCGCCCTCGAGGACTGGGGCGCATCGAAGAGGGAACTGCAGCCTGGCCGGCCGATGCGCCCGCTACGGCGGCCCGGCACGAAGACTCCCGCAAAGCTGCTCTTCTTTGAGGAGCTCTGCGAGACGTTGAAGGACATCACGCTGCCCGACGATGAGCCGGCATTCGCCCGTCAGGCCGGACGCATCGGCGTGACGCTCGCGGATGGGTTTCAGCACGACGGGCTCGACGGAGCCACGGTGGCCGGACTGAAGCGAGCGGTTCTGGATGCGCAGAGCATCCTCGAACACAAGGCGAGCGTCCAGATGCCGGTTCAGCCCCACGGCACGTGGATGGTCAGCTACGACCTCACCAGCCAGGACGACTGGCTGTTCCGAGGCTCGGTCGGCTGGAAGTACGTGTGGGGAGATCTCGCCAGCGAGATCATCTTTCCGATCGCCCGCAACGACGAGCGCGGCGAACCGCTGTGCGGCAAGCATCGCTATGCCCTCCACTTCAACCAGGGACAGCTCCCGCCGGCCCGCTACTGGCGCATCAGCATGTACGACCTCGACGGCTTCTTCATCGACAACCCCATACGGCGATGCGGCATCGGCAACATGGCCGAGGAGCTTCGGGCCGATCCCGACGGATCGCTGACCATCTACGTCCAGTACGACTCTCCCGGCAAGGAGAAGGAAGTGAACTGGCTGCCTGCTCCCAAGGACGGCTTCTTCCTCATGCTGCGCATGTATCAGCCGGAAGAGAGGATGTATCGCGGAGAGTACATTGTGCCGCCGCTGCAGCCGGCACAGTGAACGTGAAAGGGCGAGAACACGTCCGGTCCCGGCCCCGCAAACGCGCGCGTTTCTCAGGCCTGGGTGGAAAGCCTGGGGGCAGTCGTGACGGGCGGCAGGGAGGCGAGGCGCGGCTTGCCCCGATACTCCGTCACTCGCTGAAGGCCAGCCTCGCGACCTCTTGTAGCACCGCTACCATGGCCGCCTCCACACTGGCGTCAGACTTCTCGTCCAAACCCACGCCGCGCCGGATGAATGGACCGAACAGGGCGTTCTCTCCCCGGGACACTCATCATTCGTGGAACGCCGATCCGGCCATGTCACGCATTATCTCGACGATCGCGGCCTCGACGGTCTCGTCGGGCTCGCCGTCCAGGCCCGTGCCTCGCCGGATGAACTGACCGAACAGCGCATAGCCCATCGCCAGGCAACTCAGGCACGCGACCACCACATGCGGGTCGTGACGACCGCGGGTCCCCCGTTCCTCGCCCTCGGCCTCGAATCGCTGCACGAGCCGCCTCATCGCCGGATTGCCGGCGGGGAGATCGGGGAGGACGCCGTCGAGCGACGAGCGGGCAAGGAAGGCGATGAACTCCTTTTCTGCCAGCGTGGTGCGAAAGACGTCCTCGGCGCCCTCTAGCACGTCGGCCATCTCGTCGATCTCCGTGGTGATCGTGCGCTGCGACTTCTCCATCGCGGCCCGCATGAGCCGCTGCTTGGTGCCGAAGTAGCGGTGCACGAGCGCCGGGTTCACGTCGGCTCTGGCGGCGATTGCACGCACCGTGACGCGGCCGGACGCGCGCTCCGCGAGGAGCGCCGCGGCCGCCTCGACCAGCGCCTGGCATACTTCCTCGCGTGAACGTCTCGGGCGCCTCGGGCTGCCGGCCTCGGCGGCCATTTCGTCCTCCCGGATCGTATTTGGGACCGCACGGACTTCCGGCTCGACAGGGATGCGCCGGCCGTCCTCATTGCGACTGCCGGCGCCTTCGGGCCTGGACTCCACCTTGCTCAACGCTCGTATCATACCCCTTGACATCGCATTGTAGGCAGGTGTTTACTTTCAGCGTTCGCGGCACTGCAGAGTGGTCTGACGAGAAGACCAAAGGGGGGAGCTTCAGGACGGTGTTCTGACCGGCACGCGCGACGCGAGCTTCGAATCGATGCTCACGCACGAACACGGAAGGAGTGGGAGAGTCATGAGTGAGCCGTTCAAGGGAGTCATCAACGTCGACATCCGCGACTCGGTGCCGGACTGGGCGCCGTTCGAAACGCCGAAGGCGCCCGACGGCGCCCCCAACGTCGTCTACATCGTGCTCGACGACGTCGGCTTCAGCGCGATGAGCTGCTACGGGGGCCCGATCCCGACGCCCAGCATCGACAAGATCGCCGCCGAGGGCGTGCGCTACGCGCAGTGGCACACCACAGCGCTCTGCTCGCCGACGCGCTCCTGCCTGCTGACCGGGCGCAACCACAGCCGCAACAGCATGGCCTGCATCACCGAGGGCGCGATCGGCTTCCCCAACGGCAGCGGCACGATCCCGCCTGAGAACGGCATGCTCTCCGAGATCCTCGGCGAGCTGGGCTGGAACACCTACATGGTCGGCAAGTGGCACCTCTGCCCCACGCATGAGATGAACCTGGCGGCGCCGCGCCGCAACTGGCCGAGCGGCCGCGGCTTCGAGCGCTGGTACGGCTTCCTCGGCGCCGAGACCAACCAGTGGTATCCGGAGCTCGTCTACGACAACCACCCGGTGGATCCGCCCAAGTCGCCGGAAGAGGGCTACCACTTCACCGACGACATCACCGGCAAGGCGCTCGAGTTCATCAAGGACGCCAAGGCGATCGCCCCCGACAAGCCGTTCTTCCTCTACTACGCGCCCGGCGCCTGCCACGCGCCGCACCAGGCGCCCAGGGAGTGGATCGACAAGTTCAAGGGCCAGTTCGACATGGGCTACGAGGCGCTGCGTGAGCAGACTTTGGCGCGGCAGAAGAAGATGGGCCTTGTACCGCCCGACACCGAGCTGCCGCCCATCAACCCGATAGGTACCCCCGAGACACGCACGGGCCCCGACGGCAAGCCGTTCCCGGCCCTCGAGGTGACCAAGCCATGGGACTCGCTCTCGGCTGGTGAGAAGAGGCTCTTCTCGCGCATGGCTGAGGTCTACGCGGGCTTCCTCGCTCACACGGACCACTACATCGGGAAGCTGCTCGACTACCTCGAGTGGGCGGGCATGCGGGACAACACACTCGTGATCCTCGTCTCGGACAATGGCGCCAGCGGCGAGGGCGGCCCTGACGGGTCGGTCAACGAGAACCTCTTCTTCAACGGCATCCCCGACGACCTCGAGGCCAACCTCAAGATGCTCGACGAGCTCGGCGGCCCCAAGACGTACAACCACTACACCAACGGCTGGGCCATGGCGTTCAACACGCCGTTCAAGATGTGGAAGCGCTACGAGTTCAACGGCGGTACCAGCGACCCGTGCATCGTCTCGTGGCCGAAAGGCATACAGGCGAAGAGCGAGATCAGGGAGCAGTACCACCACGCGATCGATCTCGTGCCGACGGTCCTCGACTGCCTCGGGGTGGAGGCGCCGGGGACGATCAAGGGACACGTGCAGAGCGCCTTCGACGGCGTGAGCATGCGCTACAGCTTCGACGACGGCTCGGCCGACGGGGCGCGCAAGACGCAGTTCTACTCGATGCTCGGCTCCCGAGCGGTCTGGCACGAGGGCTGGAAGGCCGTGACGACCCACCCGACGATCGCCGGGTGGAGCCACTTCAACGACGACACGTGGGAGCTCTACCACACTGACGTGGACCGCTCGGAGCTTCACGATGTCTCCAAGGAGAACTGGGACAAGGTCCGCGAGCTCCAGAACCTTTGGTTCGCGGAGGCGGGCAGAAACGGCGCCTTCCCGCTTGACGACCGCTCCGCGCTCGAGATCATCATGACGCCGCGGCCGCAGCTCACGCCGCCGCGCGACCGGTACACCTACTTCCCAGACAGCGCCGACGTGCCGGAGCAGCAGGCCGTCAACATCCGCAACCGCTCCTTCGCCATCGGCGCCCTGGTCGACATCCCGGCCGCCGGTGCCGAAGGGGTGCTGTTCGCCCACGGCGCGCGTTTCGGCGGGCATGCCCTCTACGTCAAGGACGACCGGTTGCACTACGTGAACAGCTTCGTCGGCGTCTTCGAGCAGAAGGTCGATGCGACCGAGGACCTGCCGACCGGCGAGGATCTGATCTTGTCGGCCTCGTTCGACAAGGACGGCGAGGACCCCCCCGGCGTGGCCACCGGCGTGCTGTCGCTGTACTACGGCGACAAGAAGGTCGGCGAGGGCCGGATCAAGACCCAGCCGGGCTTCTTCTCGCTGGCGGGTGAGGGTCTGTGCGTGGGTCGCGACAGCGGCGAGGCCGTCACCGACGACTATCCCGGCACGTCTCCGCACCGTTTCACCGGCGGCACGATCAAGCGGGTGGCCGTGGACGTCAGCGGCGAGCCTTATCTCGACCTGGAGCGCCAAGCCCAGGCGATGCTCGCGCGGGAGTGACCCACGCGCCTATGAACGCGTAGCGAGCGTTCTCGCGAGCCGCTCGCGAACGTCGGCGAGGGCGGGGCCAAACGGCCCCGCCCTCGCGGCAGCGGGATCCTCCACGCGCTCCTTCAGATGACGACGCTGACGGAAGTCCAGTCGCATCCCAGCTCGGAGCATCGTGAGAGGGCTGCGCTCTGGAACAGGTCGTCGGCACGCTCAAGACCCGCGGTGCCGACTTCTGGGCGACGCATGGCGGCGCACAGCTGGACCTGCTCACCCGCGTGGCCGCCAAGATCTCGGTTGTTCCTCTCGAGTCCATCCCGCGGCTGGCACACTCCCTGGGCCGACCGCCATCGCGGGACTAGAATGTCTGACGCCGGTGTTCCGGCGCACATCGTCGCTTGGTGCGCGAGTGTGGGCAAGAAGGAGCGGAGGGATGGCAGACGAGCGGATGAGCATACCCGGCGTGATCGGCACGTCACCGGAAGCGGAGCGCCGGAGCCGCCGACACCTGGAGCTCGAGTTCGGCGGGGAAGGCGACTTCGACGACCCGAGCCGCGAGTGGCGCCGGCTCTTCTCCGAGCTGCTCGGCACCTTCTTCCTCGTGCTCGTCGGAGCCGGCGGCGCCGTGGTCGGCGCCCAGTCCGGCGGCGCCATCAGCCGGGCGGCGGCGGTGACGGCGCCCGGCCTCATGGTCATGGCCATCATCCTCTTCATGGGCGCCGTGTCCGGCGCTCACCTCAACCCCGCCGTCAGCCTCGCTTTCGCGGCCCGCGGCGACTTCCCCTGGCGGCGCGTGCCCGGCTACGTCATCGTCCAGCTGCTGGGCGCGACGCTCGCCTGCCTGTTTCTGTGGGCGGTGCTCGGCAAGCTCGGCATGCTCGGCGCCACCGAGCCGGGCGCGGGGATCAGCGCGACGCAGGCGATGCTCGTCGAGATGGTCCTGACCGTGGGGCTCGTGAGCACCATCCTGGGCACCGCGTCCGGGGCGCAGAACGTGGGCGTTATCGGCGCGCTGGCCGTCGGCGGCTACATCATCCTCGCCGGCCTCTGGTCGAGCCCCATCAGTGGCGCCTCCATGAACCCGGCGCGGTCGTTCGGCCCCGACATGGCCCTGCTCGACTTCTCGAACTATTGGGCCTACGTGGTCGGCCCGCTCGCGGGCGCGCTGATCGCCGTGGGCTTCGCGTGGATCCTGCGGGGACGCGGCGGCGGCAAGAGCGGATCCACCGCGGCGCAGGGCAGCCTCGGGCCTCTGCAAACCAGCGACGACGGCGAGTGAGCGGCCGGGACGGCGCGGTCGCCCCTTTGCCCCGCGTAGTTCCAGTGTGGGCTGCCCTTCTCGCCCCGTTGCCGCGGTGATAGCCTCAGCCGTGGCCGCCAACCTCAACAAGGACCGGCACCCTGTCGTCCACGCTTGACCTCGCCGCACTCGTCCGCCAGCTCGCCGGCCGCACCGCGGGCGCGGAGGCCAATGTCCAGGCCGATGTGCGCACCCTACTGCTCTACGGCGGCCTCAACCTCGGTGAGGACGACCTCGTCGAAGCCGAGCTCGAGGTCCAGGTCGGCGGTGGCCGGCGCATCGACATCGAGACCGGCCTCACCGCCATCGAGATCAAGCGCGACCTGCGCAGCGCCGGCGTGCGCGACCAGGCCGAGAAGCAGCTGGCCGGCTACGTCCGCGCCCGCACCACCGCGCTGGCCCAGCGCTACGCGGGCATCCTCACGGACGGCGCGGAGTGGCGCCTCTATCACCTTGTGGACGATGAGCTCGAGGAAGTCTCACACTTCGAGCTCACCCTCACGCGACTAGACATAGAGGGCCTCATCGTCTGGCTCGAAGGCGCGCTGGCCACCGCCGAGGCCATCGCGCCGACGCCGAAGGAGATCGAGCGTCGCCTCGGCGCTTACAGCTCGGCGCACGCGCTCGCCTACGCCGAGCTCCACCGGCTCTACGACAAGAATCGCGCCGACCCCACGGTCGTCCTGAAGCGGCAGCTCTGGGCGCGCCTGCTGCGCACGGCCTTCGGCACCAACTTCGTCGACGACGATCAGCTGTTCATCGACCACACGCTGCTGGTGGTCTCCGCCGAGGTCATCGCGCACGCCGTGGTGGGCCTCGACCCGGTGCTGCTGCCGCCGGCGTCGGTGCTCAGCGGGCAGGCTTTCGCCCAGGCCGGCATCTCCGGGGTCATCGAGCAGGACTTCTTCGACTGGGTCGTGGAAGTACCGGAGGGCGAGGCCTTCGTCCAGGCGCTCGCCAAACGGCTCATCCGCTTCGCTTGGGAAGACGTCGAGCACGATGTCATGAAGGTGCTCTACGAGAGCATCATCAACGCCGACTGGCGCCACCGCCTCGGCGAGTACTACACGCCGGACTGGCTGGCCGAGTGCATCGTCATCGAGACCGTTGACCGCCCCCTCGAGCAGCGGGTGCTCGACGGATCCTGCGGCTCGGGCACGTTCCTTTTCCAGGCCGTGCGCCACTATCTGAGCGCGGCCGCCGACGCCGGCATGTCCGACGCCGAGGCGATCAGCGGCGCGACCGAGCACGTGCTCGGCATCGACGTGCACCCGGTGGCCATCACGCTGGCGCGGCTCACCTACCTGCTGGCGATCGGCCGGGACCGGCTGCAAGCGCCCGGCCGGCCCAACGTCCACGTGCCCGTCTGGCTGGGAGACTCCGTGCAGTGGCGCACCGCGGGCACCAGCCTCTGGGCCCACGAAGGACTCACGATCGGCATCGACGATGACGTTCAGCTCTGGGCCAGCAGCCTGCACTTCCCCAGCCGCCTGCTCAGCGACGCCCCCGCCTTCGACCGCCTCGTCGAAGAGCTCGCGCACCGCGCGGCCACTCGTGAACCCGGTTCCACGCCGCCGTCGCTGGCCACCACCTTCAGCCGCTTCGCCGTGCATCCGGACGACCAGGATGCCGTGCAAGCCACGTTCGCCACCATGTGCCGCTTGCAGGACGAAGGACGCGACCACGTCTGGTCGTTCTACGTGCGCAACCTCGCGCGGCCGTTGTGGCTGAGCCAGACGGACAACCGCGTCGACTGCATCGTCGGCAACCCGCCCTGGCTCGCCTACCGCTTCATGACCATCGAGATGCAGGTCGCCTTCCGCGAGATGAGCGAGGAACGCGCTCTGTGGGCCGGGGCGTCGGTGGCGACGCACCAGGACCTCTCAGGGCTCTTCCTGACCCGCGCCGTGGAGCTGTACCTGAAGCCGGGCGGTCGCTTCTCGCTGGTCATGCCGCTGGCGGCGCTGTCGCGCCGCCAGTTCGCGGGCTTGCGCACGGGTCACTGGGAGACGCCCACGGGCGGGGCCAAGGTGGCGTTCAGCGCGCCCTGGGACCTGCACCAGATCAAGCCCAATCTGTTCCGCGTGCCGCCGAGCGTGATCAGCGGCACGCGCTCAAAGCCCTCGGAGCTCGCGGTCCCCTTGCCCAGTGAGGCTGAGAGCTGGAGCGGCCGACTACCCGGCCGCGGCATCTCGTGGGAGGTCGCCGCCGCGCACATCTCGCGGGCTGCGGCGGGGGTCGAGGTCGCCCGCGACGAGCCGGCCAGCCCGTATCACTCACGCTTCACGCAGGGAGCGACGCTCGTGCCGCGCTTCCTGCTCATGGTCGAGGACGCGCCGTCCTCGCCCATCGGCGTCGCGTCCGGCCGACGCGCGGTGCGCAGTATGCGCAGCGCCAACGAGAAGCTGCCGTGGAAGCACCTTCCGGCGCTGCAAGGGACGGTGGAACAGGAGTTCGTGCGACCGGTACACCTGGGCGCCACGCTGCTGCCGTTTCGCCTGCTGGAGCCGTGGCTCGGCATCGTCCCATGGGACGGCTCCTCGCTGCTGGACAGCGCGGATCCCCACCTCGACGCTCACCCCGGCCTCGCCGACTGGTGGACGCGCGCTGAAGCCGTGTGGGATGAGAACAAGGGCGAGAGTCGCCTGACGCTGCTGGAACAGCTCGACTTCAGGAACAAGCTCTCGCTGCAGTTCCCCGTCGCGCCACACCGCGTGCTCTACGCGGCGAGCGGACAGTACCTGGCAGCCGCTCGTCTCGACGACCCACACGTCGTCATCGACAAGTCACTCTACGCGGCTGCCGCGAGCTCGCTTGAAGAGGCCAGATATCTCGCCTCGATTCTGAACAGCCCGGCGACAACACGTCTCACCACTCCGGGGCAGGCTCGCGGCGAACACAACCCGCGCCACTTCGACAAGCTGATCTGGAACTTGGCGATCCCGCTTTTCGATCCTTCGGACGACTGTCACCAGCAACTCGTCGAGCTGGCCGCCCAAGCGGAGGCGCTTGCCGGGGCGACTGACGTCACCGGCAAGCGCACGTTCCAGGCGCAGCGCCGGCTGATCCGGGAGGCGCTCGAGCGCGTAGGCATCGCTGACGCGATCGACGCGCTCGTCCTCCGCCTCCTTTCCGCGGAGTAGTCGCTTCCCGCGGCCGGTGCCTGCTCGTGGTGGGAGTCAAGCCGCCCGCGAAACGCGGGGCCAGCCGCTCTCAACGCGGAGTCGCACCATCCGCGGATATACTGAAGGTGCGAACTAGTCGGGGGGCGATGTGAACCGCAGCCAAGATGACCCGGTCCTCGAAGAGGCCACACGGCGGCTCGTCAAGGAATTCAGCCCGAGCAAGGTCTACTTGTTCGGATCGAGAAGTCGCGGCGACGCCACGCCTGACAGCGACTACGACTTCCTGGTTGTCGTCTCGTCGAGCGAAGAGCGCCCACTGAGAAGAGCCCAGAAGGCATACCGCGCCCTGCGGGGTCTGGGTATCGCCAAAGACGTCCTCGTGACTACCGCGGACCGCTTCGACCGTATGAAGACTCTGGCGGCCTCTCTTGAGCACGAGGTCGCCACAGAGGGCCTCCTGCTCTATGGATGACGGCCTCCGAGAGCTTGTTGGTGCTTGGCTCACCAAAGCCTCGCACGATTTGCGCGCGGCCGAACGACTCGTGCCAGACGACGATGACGAAGGCTATGAACCGCTTTTCAGCACAGCAGCCTGCGGAGAAGACGCTGAAGGCCTACTTGGCGAGCCGGTCGGTGCGTTTCGCCAACATCCACGACTTGAGCAGGCTTCTCGCTCTCGCAGGGGCGACCGAGGCGGGTTTCAACCACTTGGCCGACGCTGCTGAAACGCTGGCTCCCTTTGCTGTGGAGATCCGCTATCCAGGAGACTGGGACGATCTCACTCGGGACGAATACGCCGAGGTCAAGCGCGCGGCCGAGAAGATCGTCGAGCTCGTGACGGAGCACATAGAAACCGAAGAGAACTAGCACTCGCATCCACTCCCCCGGCCACCGCCATGCCGGGTGATGTGGCCCTGTGCGACCAGCGGCGGAAGTGCTGCTTCAGGGTGTTGCGACCGGCGCCAGTGAGCCGCATGACGTCGCCCATCCTGACCCTGCCATGCCCACGGGCGAGCTCGACGATCTGCGGTGACAGCTCCGGCAGCGGCGCAAGCGCCAGCTTCTCGCGCTCGACCTTCTCGTTGAGGCGCCGCACCTGCAGCGAGCGCAGAAAGAACACCAGCCACGGTTGCCAGTTCGGCGCGTCGGAGCGGATCGTCTCCAGTGTCTGCCGCAGCGCGAGGTAGCAGGCCCCCCTGTTCTGCTCGATCACACTCTCCAGCGAGCTGTACGGCACGCAGGCGTTGCCCGCCAGCAGGAGCAACAGCGTGGTCAGGACTCGGCTGAGCCGCCCGTTGCCGTCCTGAAACGCGTGGATCTCCAGAGAGACGACGACCCGCAAGCTGTTGATCCTGGCGATCACGCCCAGGATCTCAGGTCGGCGCAACCTTCCTCAACTCCAGCGCAACACGCAGTTCATCTTCGAGGGGCAGACTGTTCTCAAGCCATACAACGGCAACGGCGGTCCGCCCCCCCGGCCGTCGGGACCCGACTGAAGTACGGTGTGCCCCCACCGAGTCGGTGCCCACTTGCCCGGGTGTTCTACCTCCTGACGCCCGGGAGCCGCTGGCCCCACATGGGCCGCGATGACTGCCCCCCAGTCGTCGCGGCCCATCCCCTTTCTTGAGCGCGAGCGGCAGCTCCCCGCCGGTCTGGTCGGCGACTTCATCGCGACGCCGCGGACGGACGGAGCTCGGCATGCTCCTTGACCACTTCGTAGCCCTTCCACTGCGGCGGGTCGCATGACGCGACGGCATGCGGGGCGCGTTGTATGATTCGACCGTCGAAGCTGGGGCAGTGTCGTCGCCCTTGCGTCGATCGCCACCGACGCGCCCCAGTGATTTCGCCGGCGGCGAAGGGGCTCGTCAGCGATTGAAACGGTGAAGATGAAGCCTGAACCGGTCCGGGTCGAGGGGGTCATCTGATGGCCACTCTGCACTCGGTGGCACACGCTGAGCTGCACTTCCGCGTGCGGCCGCTCTTGCTGCGCTTCCTCGTGAACGGCCTGTCCCTGCTCGTCACTGTGGCGATCGTGCCGCACGTCTTCTTCGGCGGAGACTATCCCATCCTGTCGTGGGTCCTGATCAGCGCTGTCTTCGGGTTCCTCAACGCCTTCCTCAAGCCGCTGCTCCAGATTGTCATGCTCCCCCTGATCTTCGTTTCGTACGGCCTTGTCGTCGTGCTGATCAACACGCTGATGCTGTGGACTCTCGACTGGCTCTTCCCGGAGCGCTTCTTCGTGCAGGGCATCCTCTGGGCGCTCGTCGGCGGCCTCGTCTGCGGCCTGGTGGAGGGCCTCCTGCAGAACCTGCTGGGGCTCGCGCCGCCGATCGTGGAGGGAGGCCCCGAAGCCCTCAAGAGGGACATCGCACGGAGCAAGCGAGGGCTCCTCGAGGCCGAGCTGATCGCCGCCACGGCGGAAGACACTCCCGAGCTTGCCAGAGAAGACGCCGACGCGGAGCCGCCGCGGCCGGACGGAGGCCAACCATGAGGCGCTCGGCCCTCGACAGGGTCCGCGAAGACCTCCGCCTGCAGCAGGTCTACAACACGCTCATGCGGTACGGGTACGACGCGGCGCTCAATCGCTCGGAGCTGGTCGGGGGCTTCCGCCACGCGATGCAGACCTGGGCCTGGCGCCTGCCGAAGGGCTGGGAGGAGCCGAGCACCGCGGTGAAGCTTCGTCTGATGCTCGAGGAGCTGGGGCCCACCTACGTGAAGATCGGGCAGATCGTGTCGAGCCAGGCGTCGGTGCTTCCTGTCGACTGGGCGACTGAGCTGACCAGGCTTCAGGACGACGTGCCTCCGTTCCCCAGCGACCAGGTGCGCCGGCGCATCATCGAGGAGCTGGGAGCGCCGCCCGAGGAGCTCTACGCGGCGTTCGAGCCGCGGCCGTTTGCCGCGGCGTCCACCGCCCAGGTGCATCGGGCCACGCTCCACGACGGCACCAAGGTCGCGGTCAAGGTGCAGCGCCCGAACATCGCGAAGACCATGCGCGCCGACCTCGGCATCATGCAGAACGCGGCGCGCGTCGTCTCGAGCAGGTCCGAGTCGGTGCGCGCCATGGACCTGGTGGGCATGCTCGAGCAGTTCTCGTCCGGCGTTCTCGAAGAGCTCGACTACCGCGGCGAGGCTTACAACGCGCTCCGCCTCGCGGAGAACATGGAGCGCGTTCCCGGGGTGCACGTCCCGGCCGTCTTCGCGGAGCTCTCGACCGCGACGGTGATCACCCAGGAGTTCATCAACGGCGTCAAGATCAGCGACGTGGAGTCGATCGAGCTGGCGGGCCTGGACCGCGAAGAGCTCGCGCGTAACGCCCTGCGCGCCCTCATCAAGCAGCTCCCCGTCGACGGCTTCTTCCACGCCGACCCGCATCCGGGCAACCTGCTCGTCGACCTCACTACCGGCGTGATCACCTTCATCGATCTGGGAATGATGGGCGAGCTCGACCTGCAGCAACGCCTGCGCCTCGCCCAGCTGATGATCGTCACGCAGCAACGGAGCGTGGACGGCATGGCCGGCGCGCTGCGCGCGATGAGCACGCCTTTCAGAGGCGACGTTGACGAGAAGGCCTTCCGCCGGGACTTCGCGCGCCGCATGGGCCGCTACATGGGCCATGGGCGCGTCGTCTCGTTCGGCCAGGTGGCCGGCGAAGGCTTCGAGCTGCTGCGTCTCCACGGTCTGCGGCTCGACGCCGACCTGACACTCGCCGTCAAAGCGCTCGTCCAGACCGAGAGTGTGGCTCGCGCCCTCTCCACGGGCAGTGGCCTGCTCTCGGAGGGCGTGCCGATGCTGCGAGACATGGCGCTCGAGGCGATCACCGGCGAGAAGATCATTGCCGAGGCCAAGAAGCAGGCGATGAGCGTGGTCGGCGAGGTGGTCGAGCGCATCCCCACGCTCACCGAAGCCACGGCGAAGTGGCTCGACCAGTATCAGAAGGGCCGCTTTGAAGTGAGGCTCGACACGTCGGCGCTCTCCAAAGAAGTGAACCGGTTGACGCGGCTGGGGCGGGAGATCGTCATCGCCCTCATGCTGGTCGGGATGCTGGTCGGGTCCGCCGTCGCGACGTACGGTATCGCCGCGGTGCGCCTCCACGGTGGCATCTGGGACATCCTCGCCGGCATCGCGCCCTTCGGCTTCGTTCTCGCGCTGATCCTCAGCTTCCTCATCGTCATCCGGCTGACCTGGCGCTGGCTGCGCGGCAAGACTCCCGACGAGGACTGATCGACGAAGTGCTATTGAGCGGCCGCGGGCCCGAAGGGCCCCGACGCCGGCCGGACGAGGGGACTGGAGGGCATATGGGCTCTGCGATCGGCGAGATGCTTCCCTTGGCGATCGGTATCGCCATCAGCCCGGTGCCGATCATCGCCATCATCCTGATGCTGATCTCGCCGAAGGCGCGCAGCAACGGCCTCGCCTTTCTCGGTGGCTGGTTGCTCGGCCTGGCGCTTGTCGGCACCGTCGTTCTCATCGTGGCCAACAACGCGGAGGTCGCCACGTCGAGCGGACCCTCGCGGACGGTCGGCGCGATCAGGCTCGTGCTCGGCCTGCTGCTGTTGGTCCTCGCATGGCGCCGCTTCAAGACGCGCCCGGGAGCGGGCGAGGAGGCGTCCATGCCGAAGTGGATGAGGGCGCTGGACACCTTCACGCCCACGAGATCTCTGGCCATCGGGGCACTGCTCTCCGGCGTGAACCCGAAGAACCTGATCCTCTGTGCGACGGCTGCGGCCGGGATCGCTCAGTCGGGCCTCAGCGGCTTCCAGCAGGCGGTCGTCCTCCTCGTGCTCGTCGTCGTCGGCAGCCTGGGCCTCATCGCTCCGGTAGGCGTGTACTTCGCCATGGGCGACAAGGCGACGAAGGCGCTGGACGGCTGGAAAGCGTGGCTGGCGGCCAACAACGCGACTGTGATGATCGTGCTCTTCGTGGTCTTCGGCGTGACGCTGGTCGGCAAGGGCATCGGCGGGCTGTCGTGAGACCGCCGCGACGGTGAGCTTGCCCGCCGCCACATGACCATCCCCTTCCGTCCGTCTCCGCGTTCAGCTTCCGGATCGACGAGCGGCAAGAAGGCGGACATGGTGCGCCGCGCGCCACGGCCGCCACGGCTGTCTCCCCTGGCGGCCCGCAGGCGGCGAGCGCGGGGCCGGCACGCGCCCGTGCGCCGCAGCCGTGGGAGCCGCCGCGGCGAGGTAGTCCTGCGAGGGAAGACAAGGAATGCCGGCCGATCCTTATCCTCCCCATCAGCGAGCGAGCCTGCGGACGGCCCCCTGCGACGCGAAAGTCAGGGAATCCTTGTCTTCCCTTTTCGCACAACCCCGCGCCGCAGCCGCCGGGGTCGGCGGTGCCGGCTGCGCGTCCGCCGGGCGCCCCGTTCGTGGCTCACCGGCGCCGGAGCGACGGGGATGGTCACGCGCCGCCAGTGCTGGTCCTCCTGCTTTCAGGACGCTCTCCCATCACAGCGACGCGCCCATGCGCCGCACGTGCGAGCTGCTGAGGGCCGGCCGCGCGCCGGCGGAGATCATCGCGGGGCCACGTCGGCGCTGGTGCCTGCCTGCCACTCCGCCGCCGGCCGGCCCCGAGGGATAGGATACGCCGGCGCACCGGACGTCAGCCGCGGCACAGGAGGCCAGTTGGGCTACGCGCCCAGAGAGATCGGAGTCTCGGCCCAGCGACCTCGCGCCGAGGCGCGCCTCGTGGCGCCGAAGGGACACTCGTGGCGGCTGAGGTGACGGCCCGCCGCCGGCGCCTCCCCGTCGCACTGTTCGAAGGCATTCTTCCCGTCGATAAGGGGGGCGTATCCCAAGAGGTGATCGCCGGCATCACCCTGGCGGCGCTGGCCATCCCCGAGGTGATGGGCTACACGAAGATCGCCGGCATGCCGGTCATCACCGGCCTCTACACCATCCTCATCCCCCTCGCCCTCTTCGCCATCCTCGGGTCGTCGCGCCACCTCGTGGTCGGCGCCGACTCGGCGACGGCGGCCATCATGTTTGCCGCCCTCACGCCGCTGGCCACCGCGGGCTCGCCGCAGTACGTCGCCCTCGCGGGCATGCTCGCCCTCTTCTCCGGCGCGTTCCTGCTGCTCGCGCGCGTCCTGCGCCTGGGCTTTCTCGCCGACTTCCTCTCGCGCACCGTGCTCATCGGCTTCCTCACCGGCGTCGGCATCCAGGTGGCCTGCGGCCAGCTCGCGGGCATGTTCGGCTACGCGAGGGTGGGTCGCGGCCCCGCGCTCCAGATCTACAACTGGGCCAAGGACCTCGGGAAGACGAGCCTGACCACGCTGGCCGTCTCGGCGGCGGTGCTGCTCGTCATCATTCTCGGCGACCGGCTGTTCAAGCGGGTGCCGTGGGCGCTCGTCGCGGTCGTGGGGGCGATGGTGGCGAGCGCGGCCCTGGACCTGTCCGCTCACGGCGTGAGCACCCTGGGCACGATCTCCGGCGGACTGCCCCACTTCGCCTGGCCCGGCATCGCCGCCGTCGACTACGCCAAGATCGCCGGCACAGCGGTCTCGATCTTTGTCGTCATCCTGGCACAGAGCGCCGCCACGTCCCGCGCGTACGCTGCGAAGTTCAACGAGGACTTCGACGAGAACACGGATCTCGTCGGCCTCAGCCTGGCCAACATCGCTGGCGGCCTCACAGGGACATTCGTCGTGAACGGGAGCCCGACCAAGACGGCGATGGTCGATTCGGCGGGCGGGCGCAGCCAGCTGGCACAGCTCACGACGGCCGCTATCGTCCTCATCGTGTTGCTGTTCTTCACCAAGCCGCTCGGCTACGTGCCCGAAGCGGTGCTGGCCGCCGTCGTGTTCCTCATCGGCGTGAAGCTCGTGGACGCTACGGGCATGCGCAAGGTACTTCATAGCCGCCGGCTGGAGCTCGTCGTGGCCGCCATCACCGCCGCCGCCGTCGTCTTCGTCGGCGTGGAGCAGGGCGTCATCGTCGCCATCGTGCTGTCGGTCGTGATTCACCTGCGGCATAGCTACTTGCCGTCAAACAAGTTGCTCGTGCAGGGCCCAACGGGGCGCTGGCTGGGCAAGCCTCTGACCAGTGGAGCGCAGGCGGCGCCGGGGCTCGCCATGTATCGCTTCGGAGCGAGCCTCTACTACGCCAACGCCGGCCGCCTCGTCGAGGATACCCGCGCAATCAGAAAGAACGCGCAACCGCCGCTGGAGTGGCTCTGCCTCGTCGCCGAGGCCGTGATCGACGTGGACTATACCGGCTCCGCCATGCTGCGTGCGGGCGTCGAGCGCTTGCACAGGCACGGCATCACCCTGGTGGTCTGCGAGGTGCCGGACGAGGTCAAGGCCGAGCTCGACAAGGACGGCCTCACCGAGCTCATCGGCGCCGGCAACTTCTACGGCGATATCAACAACGTGCTCGAGGCCTATCTGCACCGCAGTCTGCCCTGCGCGGACGACCTGACGCAGTGACCCTCGACTGCGCGCCGGCACGAGACGGCCGCAGCGGCGATCGCGGTCGCTGCGGGAACGCGACGGGGCGGCCCTGGGGCCGCCCCGTCGCGTCGTGCGGATCTTGAGGCCGGTCTTACGCTTCGTGCTTCCTCGCGCCGAAGGCGTGCTTGAGGTCTTTCTCCTGCTCAGCCGTGAGGTTGGAGCGCACCAGCGTGGCGTTGGTGCCCTTGACGGCCTCGAGGAACTTGTCCTCGGTCATCTGGCCGATGAGCAGGAACCAGCCGGCCTTGCCCGGCGGCACCGCGTCGCCCATCTGCTCGAGGACCTGCTTGTCGAGGCCGGTCTTGCCGAGCTTGCCGAAGAGCGCCCCCAACCCGGCGCCGATGGCGAGGCCCAGGAAGGGCACGAAGAAGAGCAGGCCGAAGAGCATGCCCCAGAAGGCGCCGCCCAGGGCGCCGACTCCGACGAGGTGGCTGTCGTGCTTGACGTGCGGCTTGCCGTCCGGGTCACGTACGACCTCGGCGGCGTCCTGAAGCTGCACGATCAGGTCTTTCTGCAGCTCCGCGAGCTTGAGGCCGAAGCGGTCGGCCTCCAGCTCGTTCTCGAAGCCGAGCACCATCAGTTCACTCATCTGCACTCCCTCTTTTGGTGGTGATACGGACTCTGTTCGGGTCCCTGGAGCAGGAACCCCGGGTGTCCCTCACTGCGTCATGCCCGCCAGACAGACCGGCGAATCCCTGAAACCGCCGTTGTCCGCGCCGGCGGGCAAACTGCTCTTGAGGACGGCCACAGTATACGTCAGCAGGTCGCTCTCCGGCGGCCGCGGGCCGTCGGCCGAGACCGGCTCTCGCCGTCAGCGTGCTGCAGCGGCCGGCCGGCCGCCCTCGCCACGCGCGGGCAACATTATGGGATGTGGCCGCAGTGCGGGTAGGATGCGGCAACGCTTGGGCGCCCGCGGCGGCTTCGTTCTGCGCGCTCTCACCCGTGTCGAAAGGAGATCATCATGGCCATCGTCCCGTCGATCATCGTCCACCTGCACCACGGCTGCCGGCCCCACACCCGGTTGCTCGTGGCGAGGCCGTCCTGCGGCGTCAAGACCGTGCCGCTGGAGAAGGGGAGCGCGCCGGCGTCGGGCCTCGCCATCTACCTGAGAGGAGCCTGACCATGGGTTGTTGTCTGCTGGCCGCCGTAGGGAGCTTCTTCCCCCGGATCGCCCTGCTGCTGATGTGGATCTTCACGAGCTACGTCGACCGCGCTTTCTCGAGTTTCATCTGGCCGCTGCTGGGCCTCATCTTCCTGCCCTTCACGACCATCATGTTCTGCCTGGTGTACAGTCCGGTGGCGCACGGCGTGGTAGGCGCCGGCTGGATCTGGGTCGTGCTCGGCCTGGTCCTCGACATCATGTCGTACGGCAGCGGGGGCTACGGGCAGCGCCAGCGCTCGAGCGCCTCCACGGTCTGAACCTTCGTTCACGCAGAGAGGGAGTGCAGATGACACGCGCACACGAGTCCGGCGAGGGCCGCGGCTGGATTGAGTTCGTCGGCCTGTTCTTCATCGTCGCCGGCGCCTTCAACGCCATCGCCGGCATCGCGGCACTGAGCAGGCCGGAGGTCTTCCACGAGGACGCGGCGCTCGTCCAGCACATGTCCTTCTGGGCCTGGGTGTGGTTCGCCCTCGCCGTCGGGCAGGTCGTCATCGGCGCTTTCGTGCTGCGCCGTTCGCGCACTGCGCGTGCCTGGGGCATCGGCTTCGCGCTTGCCGGGTTCATCGTCTGGTTCGTGGCCTTCGGCGCGTTCCCGCTCTGGAGCCTCACGCTGTTCGTGATCTACGGCCTCATCCTGTACGGCCTCACGGCGTATCGGGAGTACTTTCGCTGAGCTCCTGAGACACGAAAGGGCGGGACGTGGAAGCTCACCGCCGACCTGTGCGATGTGCGCCTCGAGTCGCTCAAGGTGAGCAGGGGCGCCGGCGGCGTCGAGGCGTGGCTGCCGGCGCCGAGCGGCGTCGCCAGCCAGGTCGTTATCGACACCGTGTGACGCCTTGACAACTCCGCTCCATCGCAATCGCGACTTCCTGCTTCTCTGGGGCGGGCAGGTCGTCTCTTCCCTCGGGTCCGCCGCTACTTCCGTTGCGTTTCCCCTACTCGTCCTTGCGCTGACCGGTTCCCCGGCGAAGGCCGGCCTCGTCGGGTTCGCCGGCACCTTGCCCTTCCTCCTCTTCCAGCTGCCCGCCGGCGGCCTGGTCGATCGCTGGGACCGCAAGCGCGCCATGATCGTCAGCGACGCGCTGCGCGGCGCCGCCTTGGGAAGCATCGCCATCGCCTACGCCGCCGACGTGCTCACGGTCGCGCAGATCGCTGTCGTCGCCTTCGCCGAAGGCACGCTGTTCGTGCTGTTCACGCTCGCCGAGCGCACGGCCTTGCCGCACGTGGTGGCGCCGGAGCAGTTGCCTGCCGCCCTCGCTCAGAATGAAGCCCGCACGAGGGGTGCGACGCTCGCCGGCAATCCGCTCGGCGGCATCCTCTTCGGCCTCGGACACGCCGTCCCGTTCGCTGCCGATGCCGCCTCGTACCTCGTCTCCGTGATCTCCCTGCTCTTCGTGCGCGGCGACTTTCAGGAGAAGCGGCCGCGCTCGACGACTCCGTTCCACAAGGAGATCGCGGAGGGGCTGAACTGGCTGTGGCGCCAGCCCTTCCTCCGTGCCGCGGCTCTGCTTGTGGCCGGCAGCAACTTCATCTTTCAGGCGATGGTGCTGGGACTGATCGTCCTCGCCCAAGCGCGCGGCGCCTCGGCGGCGCTGATTGGCCTGATGCTTGGCCTGATGGGAGCGGGCGGTCTCTTGGGCGCCTTCGTGGCCTCCTGGGCGAACCGGCACATTCCCGCCAAGGCCGTCGTCATCGGCGCCAACTGGGTGTGGGCGGCGCTCCTCCCCTTCATCGCCTTGGCTCCCTGGCCGCTGGCCATGGGCATCCTGGCCGGCGGGATGGCGTTCGTGGGGCCGGCCTGGAACGTGGTCATCAGTCACTATGCGCTCACGCTGACCCCGGACCGCCTCCGTGGCCGCGTGGGCGGTGTGCAGGGCCTGGTCGCGTGGGGTCCGATCCCGCTCGGCTCGCTGGTGGGCGGCCTCCTGCTCCAGTGGCTTGGAGGCGTCACCACGACGCTGGCTCTGGCCGCCGCCATGCTCGCGATCGCCGTGACGGCGTCCGCGAGCCCGGCGGTGCGGTATGCGCCAGCCCTCACGCATCCGGCGGGCGAGCGCGACGCCCCGCAGGCGGGCCCCACGCCCTGACCGCTTCGCCGGCGCCCGTCACGTGCGCTACGCCCCCGTAGTGGCCCTTGACCACTCGGCATGCCCGTGGGAACGCGCCGGCATGCACATCGCCGGCGGGCGCCTGCTCGTCGATCATCCTGCCGCTCATCATCTATCTCGTGCGGCCGTCGTGGGCCAGGGACGCGCTCGGCCGATCCAGGAATTGGCTGATGCTGCACAACCGCGTGATCCTGATCACCGACTTCGGGATCATAGGCCTGGTATTCACCGTCCAGGGCGTCATCCGGCCTCGTGGGCTGACCGGCGCTTTGCGCGAGACCGGCTGGCCGAGGCGGCCCTGCCGGTCGCCCCGGCCGCTCTCGTCCCGCTTCGCCAGATCGTAGATCGAGCGCTGGTACACGCGGAACGCGCGCGTCGCCAGCCACGTGCAGACCACCGTGAACGCCGCCCGGTAGCCCATGCGGCTGAAGACGATGTCCCAGTCCGCGCTCGCGGCCAGCCCCGCGCGCCCGGCCGAGGGCGAATCGCACCTTGGCCGGCTCGCGCACCACGTTGTACCCAGCCACGCGGGCCTCGCCGGCATCCGGACGCGACAGCGTCGTCAGGATCTTCACGGTCGTCGACTTGCCGGCGCCGTTCGGCCTGAGCAGACCGAACACAGTGCCCGTTTCAGCGACGAGGCTCAGGGTGTCGAGGGCGCGCACATCGCCGCGATAGGTCTTCACGAGCCCCGTGCTTCGATCGCAAGGTCCATCGCGTGTCCTTTCTGCGGACGTGCTGAAGAGCTTCCAGGGCCCCGCCCCAGGGCCGCTCGTCGCCGCGCTGCGGCGGCACTTCCCTGGCGCGGGCACAGTTCAGCGACAAGATTATTAGATTGTCAGACTATTTGTTTGTGGTATAGTCATAAGAATGTAGGGACACTGAGCCGGACCCGCCCCTGCGGAGGGACGATGACCAAAGACGACGGCAAGCGCGAAGCGCTCATTACGGATGTCGGCCTGGAGCTCGAGGAGCTCCGCCAGGCCGTCGACCGGCTCGACGAGGTCGCCGCCGCCCAGTTCAGCCTCAACCGCACCGACCTGCGCTGCCTCGGCGTGCTCTACCGCCGCGGCCGGGTGACGGCCGGCGAGCTGGCCGATGAGAGCGGCCTCACGCCGGGCGCTATCACCACGGTCTTGGACCGGCTCGAGCGCGGCGGCTATGCCAACCGCGTCGCCGACCCCGGCGACCGGCGCCGCGTGCTCGTGATCTCGACCGCGGCGACGCGCGAGATCGGGGCGCGTGTGTACGGCGAGGTCGAGATCGCGGGACGCACCGAGCTCGACGGCCGCGACGCGGACGAGCTCGTTGTCATCCGCGACTACCTGCGCCGCACGCGCCAGGTGTATGAGAGCCAGGCGGGAGTGCTGGTCGGCCAGGCGCCGACGGCGCAGAGCGCGGGCGGCGACGGTTCCCCGGAAGCGTCCGCCCCTCTGGGTGAGGTGACCGCGGGTCGCCTCGAGCTCACCAAGGGCGCTGCCAAAGTGGACGTCTGCGGTGACGCGTCGCTGGAGGACCTCTATCGCGCCCGGTTCGAGGGGCCCGCGCCGGACGTGAGCGTGCACGGCGGCACCGTCGTAATCCAGCAGCGCCGCCGCTTCCGCCTGTTCGACTGGCGCGGCCAGACTGCAGAGGTCCGGCTCAATACTTCGGTGCCCTGGGCCTTATCCCTCAAGGGCGGCATATGGGAGCTCGCCGCGGATCTGCGGGGACTGCGTCTTGAGTCGCTCGCGGTGAGCGGCGGCGCCAGCGAAGTGGAGCTGTGGCTGCCGGCGCCCGTCGGCATCGTCGGCGTCGTCGTCTCGGGCGGCGCGAGCAGCGTCAAGATCCACCGCCCGGCCGGCGCGGCGATGCGCGCCGCGGTCAGCGGCGGCGCCAGCCAGCTGAACTTCGACGGCCGGCGGATGGGCGGCGTCGGCGGGCGCAACGTACTCGAATCGCCCGGGTTCGAAGCTGCCGTGGACCGCTACGAGATGCGCTTTTCCGGCGGCGCCAGCGAGGTGACGATCGACACAATCTGAGCAGCCGCCCGGCCGGTCAGGTTCCACCGCACGAGCCGCCTGCGATACTCTCCGCCCATGGTCAAGCCACGCACACCGCTCCCGTGGGAGCACGAAGGCATGCGCATCGAGGGCGGGCGCCTGCTGGTCGCGGGACGCGACGCCGAGGCGCTTGCCCGCGAGCACGGCACGCCGCTGTACGTCTACGACCTGCGGCGCATCGGCGCGCAGGCCGTCGCGCTCCGCGACGCGCTCGCGCGCGCCGGCCTGACCCCCCGCGTCCGCCTCGCCATGAAGGCCTTGCGCGACGAGCCCGCGCTACGCCTCCTGCGCAGCCTCGGCCCTCCCGGCGACCCGGCCGCGGTCGGGCTCGACGCGTGCTCGCCGGGCGAGGTACTGCACGCGCTCGAGTGCGGCTTCTTGCCCGAGGAGATCAGCTACACGGGCACCAACGTCTCGGAGCGCGACCTCGACGTCATCGCTCCGCTCCCGCTTCACATCAACGTCGACCTGCTCACCCAGATCGACCGCGTCGGGCGCCGCTGCCCGGGACGCGCGCTCGGGCTGCGCATCAACCCGCGCGCGGGCGTCATGCGCGGCCATGCCCAGAGCCTCTACGCCGGCGCGCGGCCCACCAAGTTCGGCATCTACGAGGAGGACCTCGAGGAGGCCGTGGCACGCGCCGCGGGTCACGGCCTCTCCATCGACACGGCGCATTTCCATCTGGCGAACGGGATGCTGGACGATGAGCTTCCCGCCTTCGACGAGGCGCTCGCCGTTGCCCAACGCATGGTGCGCCGGCTCATCGCTGCGGGCTGCCCGTTGAAAGAGGTCAACGTCGGCGGCGGCCTGGGAACGCCGCTGCACGACGGCGAGCGGCGGCTCGATCTCAATGCCTACGCCGGCATCCTGGCGCGGCACTTCGGCGACCTCGGCGTCGCCGTCGGCGTCGAGCCCGGCGAGCTCCTCACGAACGAGGCCGGCGTGCTGCTCGCCGAAGTCGTCACCGTCGAACGGCGCATGGGGACGACCTTCGTCGGTCTGGACTGCGGCTGGAACGTGATGAACGACCACCGTTTGTACGGACGCGACCTCGAGTACGTCGTGTGCGGGCGCGCCGACGCGCCTCCGACGCAGCGCGTCACCTTCGCCGGCCACATCAACGAGGGCGACGACCTGTTCGGCGAGGACGTCCCGTTCCCGCAGGTCGCCGAGGGCGATGTCGTCGCCATGGTGAGCGCCGGCGGTTACAGTCAGAGCATGTGGACCGATCACTGCGGCCGCCCGCGGGCCGGCGCGCTCTTCTTCGCGGACCGCGCCTCCAGCGTCGGGACGCCGGGACGCTGACGGCTCCTGGTTGTCCAATCGCATGAGGAACTGGATCGCCAGGGCGAGGTCCACGGCGGCGACCACCGCGAGGAGGCTTCCGTGAGCGTGCACCTGCCGTGGGAGACCGTGATCGGAGCCCTTGCCGAGAAGGGCTGGAGCGCGCGCGTCGTCGCTGCCGCGCGCCTCTCTGACCTGCACTCCAGGGTCGCCGCCGTCCTCGCTTCGGGCGACCTGCCCGAAGCCGCCGCCGCGCGCATCGCCGACGATCTCTCGTGGGCGCTGCCCCAGGGGCTGGCCGCAGCGCGGTCGGTGATCGTCGGCGCTGTGGCGCGGCCGTTGACGCAAGCCAGACTGACTGTCGGCGGCACCGAGCACGCCGTCCCGGTGCCGCCGCACTACGCCGGCTACTTCATCGTACCGGGCGGCCTGGCGGAGGCTGCAAGCGCGGCGCTCGCGCCCTTCGGGCACCGCGCTGTACGCTTCGAGCCACCGCTCAAGACCCTCGCCGCGTGTGCCGGCCTGGCTCGTTACGGCCGCAACAACATCGCCTACGTGCCCGGCCTCGGCAGCTACCTCATGCTCGCCGCCTGCGCCAGCGACGCCGCGCCGCCCGACGACGCTGCGTGGGCAAAGCCGCTGCCGCTGTCGCGCTGCGAGCGTTGCAGCGTCTGCCAGCGCGCCTGCCCCACCGGCGCCATCCGCGCCGGGCGGTTTCTGCTCGAGACCCATCGCTGCCTCACCTTCGTGAACGAAGATCGCGCGCCGTTCCCCGCGTGGGTGGACCCTTCCTGGCACACGTGCGCCGTCGGCTGTCTGCGCTGCCAGTCGGTGTGCCCGGAAAACGCGAGGGTGGAGCTGCTCGTCGACCCACCGCAGGTCTTCGACGAGCAGGAGTCCGCGGCGATCCTCGCCGCGAGCGGCGAGTCCGGGCTTACCCCCGCGACGCTCGCCAAGCTTGAGCTCTGCGGTCTCGACTATTCTCCCGACATCATCGCCAGGAACCTGCGCGCGCTGCTCACCGGCTGAGCCGGCGGCGACGCCAACGGTGAGCCGACCCTGCCGGCGGGGAATCGTCCCTGTGAAGAGGAAGGAGTCGGGATGTCCCACACGATCCTGCTCGGCTACGACGGCTCGCCGTGCTCGACGGCGGCGCTCGACGAGGCGGTCGCGCTTGCTCACGACCTCGGCCACGGCGAGATAGTGATCGTCTACTGTCACGAACCTCCGCCCGGCCTGAGCTGCGAGCTGGATCCCGCCTGCGCGGCGGCCAAAGAGCTTCGCG
>Ga0209083_1000419_pt1 | contig 63493 bp, 73 predicted proteins | sample AM7aDNAmetaG_FD_184132 | JGI IMG/M metagenome (GOLD analysis project Ga0209083, IMG submission 184132) | Freshwater microbial communities from Finland to study Microbial Dark Matter (Phase II) - AM7a DNA metaG (SPAdes) (version 3) | ecosystem: Environmental > Aquatic > Freshwater > Lake ... | reverse complement strand
CACACCCAACACAGACCCCTCTTCATTATAATAGAAATGACTGCCAACTGTCACAAACCGTAACCTACCATCTTTTGTTTTAGGAATTAATAAATAATTCTCAACAAAACCCTGCTTTTTTAACAGATTAAGAAAATTTTCACGCTCATTTGAATCTTGATATGTATCTTTCGCGATATCGAGTCCTATCATTTCCTATTCTGATGAATAACCTGCAAGCTTGACCCCATACGGGCTAAACATAATTAGCTTACCATTCTTGTCAGTCTGGGTTTCTACAACCTCGCGGTATCTCTTCTCACTACCTCTTCACGGCCTTTCCCCGTGAATAATATAAATGGCAGATTTGGAGAATATGAACGAACTTTCTGAAGAAATCCAATACCATTTATTCCTGGCATTTGATAATCAGAGACAATAACGTCGCAAACCTGCTTATTTAGATGTTCCAATGCTATTTCTGCGGATTCTACTGTATCAACGATAAAATCTTTTGATTTGCGATTGCGTCTTATAATCAAGCCGATAATCTTATCCCTTCTAAAACATACTCTATCTCAGGCAAAAATTATGGCAGAATTACCAAGTGCAGCAGTAATCAGAATCGCAAAGGCCAACGGGGCCGAGCGTGTGGGAAGCGATGCAGTGAAGATAATAATTGAGAAAACCGAAGAATACGTCGGCCAGCTGACGAAAGAAGCGATTAAACTGGCCACCCATGCTGGAAGAAAGACACTCAAAGAAGAAGACATTGAGATGGCAGCTGAAAAGAGCTTCAAATAACCATTGAATGATTATCCTCTATCACTCATCCTTCTTTTACCCTCCACATCCACATCACCGATACCCTCACCACCTGTCGTGACACCCAGATCTTCTTTGCTCAATATACGAAGCACTGGATATTGTGCCACACAATTATAATAAAGTTCACTGTTTGAATCGTTTTTTAAAGATCAAACAAAGGATAACCGGTCACCCTAACTCGTATGAACAGGACTTCAGGGTAAAGGGGGGAGAAATCAGAATTTTTCATGTTTCAGCTACGCCGATCATGGCGGACAATGGTTCATTCCAGGGCTCATTTGTAATGTTAACAGATATCACGAATCAAAATATGCTGAAACAGGAACTTTTAAAGAAAAACGAAGAACTCAATGCTTCCTATGAAGAGATTGTTGCAACCGAAGAGGAATTGAGACATCTGGTTGAAGAAAAACACCAGGATGAACATGAGATTCTTGAATTCCGGATTATAACAAGAAATGGAGAAGAACGATGTATTGGTCACGCTTGTCAATCAGTATTCGATATCAAGTGCATTCACACTTCGAATCAAAAATAAAACCGGGATAACAAAATGGCTTGAGGTTAACACATCTCATATACCAAGTGTAAGTGCTCAGTCAGTAACGCGTGTTTTAGGGGGTTGTAGAGATGTTACTGAATGGAAAAATTACGTGGTTTTTCGGTGGAAGAGGCGCTTTTGAACAGACTCTTGATCAGATGATGACTCCAGAGTCAGTTGCTTCTGTTATGAAATTATTTAATGAAGAGATAGCCCTCATTACCTCAGGCAATATAGATCCAAATCGGTTTGTATTTATTGAAACCGGTGAACCAGGTAACGGAGCAAGGTTTGAAATAATAGTCCCTAATGGAAAATGGCGGATTGGGAACGAGAACAGTTAGTCCAAAAATTTGTAAGATTCAATTGGCACTGTTATTTCAAACCGGACACCGATGCCTTCTTGACCAGTCTCATGAATCTTAATATCAGTTAGGGAGAGTATTTCGCGGACAAGGAATAATCCGAGACCTGTATTCTTTCCAAACTCCCGTTCGAAAATCATTTCTTTTTCATTTCCGGGAATCCCATTTCCGTCATCTTCCCATGTAATCACAAGCAATTCCCCTGAAATGTGGTATCCTACCTTTATTGATGTAACTTTAACTCCATGTCTTATTGAATTTTCAAGAAGATTGAAAAAGACCATTTTTAGCATGGCATCTGCATATACATGGACACTTTTAATGTCTGATGTAACTGTTATCACTTCTGGAACTTGTAAATTTTGGAGAATTTTTTCAATTTCCTGCCATTGAGGGCCTTCATTTCCAAGACTCTGATAAATCCGTGCAAATTCGATATGGGACTCAATCTGTTTAATTGCAGACTCTATTTTTCTTAAGTATTCATCGATGGCAGGATCTGATCCTTTTTTCTTGATAATTGAAACATATCCCAGAACAATCATAACCTGATTAAGAATATCATGACGTACGATACTCGTAAGAAGACCTAATTTAGTATTTGCCGCTCGTAAAGCATTCTCATATACTTTCTGTTCGGTAATATCACGACCGACTGATTGATATTCAATAATCTCCCCATTTTCATCAAATATAGCTCTGTCACTCCAACGCAACCAATGAACTGAACCATCTGACATTACAACCCGATGTGTAATAATCGCTGTAGGGTTCTCTTTTATAAGAGAATTATAATGGTCTTTCACGAGGTCTTTATCTTCTTTTGGAATCATAGGGACAAATTTATTTCCAATTACTTCTTCCCTGGAAATGTCGAAATATTTGCAATATGCTTCATTTACAAAATGATGTGTTCCATCCGGGAAGAATTTACATATAAACTCAGTTTGATCTTCTATAACATTTTCAATATTTTTTTTGCTGATTCTCAACTCTTCTTCAGCAAATAACCTTTCAACGGTGTTTCCAAGTTCTTTTCCAATAAGCAAGAGCATCTGCTTCTCATCATCTGAAGCCAGATGACGCTTTGTACTCACCATGTTCAGAGCACCAATAACATTCTCTTTTGAAAAAAGCGGCACACTAACGGCAGACAAATATCCAAAATGTTTGAGATCCGGGGCTATTATCTCTAAGTTATCAATTATCAGAAGGTCCTCATGGGTAAAGACTGAGTTAAAAGGAGGAACATCAATTGGAACATCATTTGTAAAATTTAAAAAATCTTGAGAAAGATCCTTTGAATGAACAATATGTGCCATTCGTGAATTGAAATCAACAAGATAAATACATCCTCCCTCAAAGTCAAGAAGATTAAGGGCTTCATTAAGAATTTCAGTATAAAGGTTTTGAAGATTATCCATCCTGTTTGCAGCGATAATTATCGTATTAATGATTGAGAGAGTCCTTGACTGACTTGATAAGGCTTTATTTATAGCCCTATTTATTTCTTCAATTTTTTTCCGTTTCGTGATATCGATAGCAATACCACTGAAACCTGAAATCTGTCCCTGGTCATCGTATGACGGGACTAAACGAATTTCAAACGTAACAGGGTGGCCTTTGCCATGAATGAGGTTTAATTCAATAGAGCGTGATCCAGTCTTCTTATCAAAAAAAGAATTAAATATTTCATGAACACCCGATACATTTGCTAATGGTGGAAATGAAAAAATTGATGTCCCCACAATTTCTTCGGGCGTGTAGCCTATCATTTCTGTTGATTGAGGACTTATGTATAAGAATGTCCCGTTTGCATCCATTTCCCAGATGATATCGGTTAATGCTTCAATAAGAATCTGATATTTGGCCTTGCTCTTTTGGAGTGCCTCTTCTGTAGTTATAATATCTGTAATATCATGGAGGATACCCTCAATACCAAGAAGATTCCCTTTATTATCACTGTAGTAATGGCTGTTTGTAATAATATTGAAATTAACCCCGTTTCGGTTTTTTAGTGATATGTTATAGTTTGTTACAGATCCTTTGAGCTTAAGTTCATTAAGGAAACCCGCATGATCTCTGGGATCTGAAAAAAAAGTCTCTGCAACATTAAGTCCAATCATATCAGCCGCCGAATTGAACCCTGATAACTGAACTCCACTTGGACTTATTATTTTGAGGTTTCCCTCATTGTCAGTCTGGTAGAATATATCCTGCATATTTTCGATGATAGAACGGAATTTTGCTTCGCTCTCAGCAAGATATCTCATAGCGTTTTTGTAGCCAGTGACATCAGTGATTATTCCATCAATTATAACAAGTTCTCCACGTTCATCAAAAACAGGTCTGCCTTTTTCCTGAAAATAATGGAGTGAACCATCTTTCACGAACATTCGATATTCAATTTCGAAAGTTGTGTGATTCTGTATTGCCTCTTCAACAGAGTGAATAACATTTGACCGATCTTCAGGGAAGATCAGTGGATCGATAGAGCATACTTCACCTTGTTTGAGATCTTCAGGTGAATAACCGGTTAATTCATTTAGCATTTTATTGAAAAAAAGCATCCGGGATCCTTCTTTAATGAAAACTCGATAAACAATTCCAGGTATATTCTTTGCAAGAGTCTGGTAATCATTTTCGATTTCGGTTATTTTTTGATATGCATCCGTTAAACTATCATAACTTTCCTTTAATTTTAACTCTGCATTTTTCCGTTCATCGATAAATCGCGTGTTAATAACGATGCCGTTCACTCCTGGGACGTCAAAGAGATTTTTTCCTACCGATTCTACCCATGTATATGAACCATCTGCCCTTATTAACCGGAATTCTGTTGGAAAACCAGTGTTTGTATCGATGAATACCTCGGATAATTCCTTTTCTACCCTATCCACGTCTTCGGGATGAACGAATTCCATCGGACTCCTTCCGATAGTATATCCCGCAGGATAACCAAGCAAATTCTCTGACGCAGCTGAATCAAATTGTATTTTCCCTTCTCTATCAAGAATCCTGATGACATCGGACGCACTAGCAAGAAGGGATTGAAGTCGTGTTTCACTATGTTTCAATGAATCTTCAATCTCTTTTCGCTCTGTGATATCCTGAATTACTCCAAATATAATGTTACGTTTGGAATCATATTCTGCTCTTGAATGGATATCAATAATTTTCCCATCTCCTCTCCTCCGGATTTTAAACTCAACATTATATAATTGATTGTCAAAAATAAGGGCATTTAAAGCTCTATCGAGATAATCCCGGAATTCTGGAAATACTATGCTCTTGATGTCAGAATGAGTTATAATATCATCATTGAATCCATAAAGATCTCTAGCTCCTGACGATGCAGTTACAATATCGTTTTCGAGATGAATTTCCCAGTTACCAAATCCCGCAAACTTCTCAGCTCTCTCTAATCTCTCCTTATTATCAAGAAGTTCGGATTCTGCCTCTCTCCTTATTATTGCCTGTAGAATTTTATGTGTGAGTTCGGTAAACTGTGATTCAGGGTCACCGCCTTTCTGAAGATAAAAATCCACTCCACTGTTGATGGCATTGATAACCACTTCCTCCCGTCCTTTTCCCGTAAAAAGGATAAAAGGAATATCCCCAAACCGTGAACGGACATTCTTAAGATACTCAAGCCCGTCCATTCCGAACATTTGGTAATCTGAAATAATTGCGTCATAGACTATCCGTGATTGAATCTCCAATGCCGCTTGCGCCGAAGTTACAGTATCAACAATAAACTTCTGTGAACTCTCAAGGAAAATCTTTCCTAACTCGAGGAGACCCGGTTCATCATCGACATAAAGTATGTGATACATGAGAAATGACCGATTGAATGAAGAGAATAGGAGAGAATAGGGATAAATGTTTTGATATTCTTGATTATATGAAATTTAGAGGTTCGTTTTTATTAAATAAATCTGAATTCTGCTGACAACCTGTGACAACACCACGACACAAGCGGGAAGTGTGGACTCGTGGTTCATCTCCCGGCGTATCATGTCGAGGCGAACAAATGTTGAAAAATGCGTCCAATAGAAGTGGCCATATCCACTCCCCAGGGGTAAGCAGTACATAAACACGGGGAACAACGGGAGGCCGACCTCCCGGGAAAACTGGTTGGATCAATTAGAGATCTGGCTCGTGATTTCGTCTGCTATCTCTATATTATATATGAACGAAAGAAATAATCAAGAACTGAAAAGACATCTTCAGATTAAGGTAGACCTTCTAACCAACCGGGAAATTAGTCCTTATCTTCAGGATATCATACAGAGTGAACAGGTCGTGATCTTTGGATGATAACAATTATAGGAGAAGCATCCAGGCAGATCTCAAAGCCATATCAGGAATCCCACCCCGAAATTCCTTGGAACCTCATCATAGGAATGCGAAATAAACTGATGCAGCAATGTAATGAAGGACATATCTACTATCAGGATACTTTGAATGAAGCAGGGCTGTCTGAATCCTCCCTCTGGTTGAATGAGGCTCAATTTCCGCTTAACGTAACAAACCCTGACAAAGCATTGTTATATCTTGATCTGCCCGGCGGTTTTCTTCAGGTTCCGGAGTAATGTGATTCTTATGAAACCGGAATTAAATGTACCGCTGATGCTTTAAACGTTGCAAATACCTTTGTCCCTAGTTCGAGATGTAGTTCACTACAACTCTCCCGTGTAAGAAGGGCCATAAGCGAAAAGCCGACATCAAGGATGACTCTAATCGTACTCCCGGATGAAATAAGTTCTGATACTGTTCCATTCATGCAATTGCGTGCACTTGATGCAAATGGAGCACGCGAAATGATAACATCCTCCGGGTGAAGGGTGGCAACAACGTCCCCTGTAACCGGAGATGCGGCATAGAATACCTGACCTTTCGTAGTTTTGATCTCAGTGAGGTTTCCGGATCTGGTTCCATAACCCCTGATTATATTCCCTATACCAAGAAACTCAGCTACAAAAGTATCGGAGGGGTGCTGGAAGACATTTTCAGGTTCACCCACCTGTACAATCTCCCCATCCTTCATTAGAGCAATTCTGTCGGCAAGGGTATATACATCATCGAAGTGATGGGTTATCTGTATAATGGTCGTCCCGGTAAGTTTACGAATTCGGGAAAGTTCCATCCGCATACGGTCGCGGGTACAACTGTCAAGTGCGTTCATCGGCTCATCAAGAAGCAATAGTTCAGGTTTAAGAACCAATGCCCGTGCAAGTGCAATACGCTGCTGTTCGCCTCCGCTTAGAGTTACAGGGAACCTTGAAAGGAGATCTGATATATTTAAGAGATCACTGCACTCTTCCACCATCTTTTTTTGTTCTTCGCGGGGTACTTTTTTCTGCTTAAGCCCAAATGCAATATTGTCCTCAACTGACAGGTGAGGGAAAAGCATGTAGTCCTGGTAAACCATCCCGATATTTCTTTTGTGAGGTGAGAGAGCAGTTATATTCTTATTGTCGAGCCAGACCATGCCCGAAAGAGGAGCGTGAATACCAACTATGGTTTCAAGGAGAATAGTTTTTCCTGCACCGCTGGGTCCAATAATGATGAAATACTCATTAGATTTTATCTCAAGCGAAATATTCCGAATCGAGAATTTCCCGAGATTTACAGAGATGGATTCAATCCGAAGCATATCATTCACTCCCTAAAAAACATTCACGTCCTTCTCCAGATATTCAACGAGGCAGAGGGTACAGAGCGAGATAACAATAAGAATAGTCGCTGCCGCTACGGCAAGGTCCAGGTTACCAGCCGAAATATTAAGATAGAGTGCGATAGGCAGTGTTTCTGTCCTCATGGTCGTTGCACCTGCAAGCATCAGTACAGCTCCGAACTCCCCCATTGATTTTGACCAGGTAATGGCGGCACCGGCAAAAAGGCCATGACTTGCCATTGGCAATGTTACCTGGAGAAATGCAGATGTATCCGTGCATCCAAGCGTCTTTGCTACATATTCAAACCGTGGATTTACGGCTGAAAACGCAGACCGCATAATACGAATCATAAATGGAAGGTTGACAAATACCTCTGCAACAATTATCCCAAGTGGCGTGAATATTACGGAAAATCCTGCATTTTCAAGTGCCTTCCCCCATGGAGTCGTGCCAAAAAACAGGAGAAGTGCAATACCTGCGACAAGAGGAGGTAATGTGAGAGGGAGAGTGAGGACGAGAGTGACTAACCACTTTCCAGGGAATGAATACCTGGCAAGGGCATACGAAGACGGGACAGCAACAACAATGCAGACAATGGTTGATATCACACTTGTTACAAGACTAAGTATAACTGCAAACTGGATTTCGGGATTTGTAAGACTCTGGGCAAGAACGCTTAATGGAGAATAGAAGACAAGACCGAGGAGGATCAAACTGATAAAAAGAAAAAGGAGGAACGTAATTGCGAGTGAAAATGTCCGCATCAGATAATACCTGCGTCTAAAATACAAAATCCATATTATTCTTCAAGATTTCGCTGTGCAAGAAGGCTTGTTTCGCGGATACGCCCAATATGTTCATCAGTGACCCAGCCGGTAATGGCTCCCGGTATGCTATCAAACGCCGGTACATATGGTTTGATATCGAGTACCGGAGTCCCCTCAAGAAGGTCAATACCCCTCACATAGAGAAGACACCCTTCAACCTTTATAAGTTCAACATATGAGACTCCGATTGGATTGGGACGGTTGAAGTGTCGTGTGGCAAAAATACCATGATTTGCATCTCCATCTGACAAGGGCTGTTCAGTTAATGCCCGCCTTTCTGCACGGTCAAAATGGGAGATAAGAATAAGGTGGGAAAAGCCTTCAATATTTTTGAGTCCTTCCAGGTATTCGGGAAATATTTCTATTGTTCCATTCGTTTCGGAAAAAGAACTCTGAAATGGGGGTGCACCCGGTGTCTTCCAGGGAGAATGTGCAATACCAACTGGTTTAAAATCAATCATGGACACGATTTGCTCCAAAAAAATGGTTATGGTTTTACACCCGCATATTTCGGGTCAGGGTATGCAGTGAAATTATGTTTTACAAAGTATGCTTTCCCCTCATCTGATGCAACAAAAGCGATAAACTGAGCTGCTGCCGAGGGATTCGCTGAGAATGTTGTTGCTCCTATTGGAGTAATGAGAATAACGTTGTCATTTACCGGGATAGTAATAACATCGACCTTATCAGTATTTACCTGGTCCTGCGTCAGAAGAGCAGCGTCTGCCTGACCGGTGTTCATGATGACTGCAAGTTCATTAACAGTGGGGGAGCGGGTAACAACATTCTTTTCAACTGCGGCGGTAATATTAAGAACTTTAAACATCTTTGCACCCGCTTTTCCTATTGCAGTTGCATTCACATCACCAAGTGCTATCTTCAGGCCAGGTCTTGCAAAGTCCTTTAAACTTGTAATATTTTTCGGGTTTCCCTTTTGGACAGCAATTACAGGGATATGGTATGCCACAAACTGGCTGTCGTTCACAAGCCCCTTACCCATTGCAATCTGGAATTCCATGGTTGAACCAGGCATAAATACATCACCCTTTCGTGTCAGGTTCAATTGAGAGACAAGAGTCCCGGCTCCACCATAATTGTACTGAACACCTATCCCATATTTCTTTGTAAAGGCAGTTCCAATTTCATCAAGCGGTGCTTTTAGCCCAGCTCCCGCAAATACGAGAATTGTAGTTAAAGTACCGGTTGGAGCGGTGGTTAGAGTTGTTGGAGGGACATATTGTTGTCCCGACGTTTGGGGAGATGTGCAGCCTGCCGCAAATAATGCACAAATAACAAATATAACGCTGATTAACGCGTACTGTAATTTTTTCATACCTTTTTAAGTGGGAAGTATTTCATGATATAGTTAACTGATTTAGCTAAAAATTTTAAGATTTTAAATAAAACTTTATTTTGAGATTCATATAATTTTAGTAAAATGTTGAAAGTAACTTGAGTTCTGAATACTTTTATCATATTTACAGGAAAGAGTAAATCTATTATGACAGAGAAAACTCAATAACACTGGCACCCAAAGCAATTGTCGTCATGGGCAGACACTCAAAGCCAAATGTACCGGTAACCGCCGAACAGGTGAAATCTGTTATTGATAAACATTTCACAAGCAAAAATGGGTATATGAGACCATTCCAATGGGTTTTTTTGAGAACGTTGCTCTCATTTATGACAATTGGTTTAATGAACTTGTCAATATTTATCCATATATGCTTCCAAGGTAAGGAATACTTGGGAATGGATTCCAGGTATCCTGTGAAATTGTAACAACCGGGAGTGTAGAAAAGCCAGGATAAGGAATATCATAGAATGGGTCAGTCTGTTGGGTTCTGGGGGTGGGAATTGTCAAGTTTACAGGGGTAGACAGGGTTTTAGCAGGCGTAATTGTCGGTGACGGTATAAGTAAAGGTGAGAAACTGGTTGGATATCTTACCGGGTTCTTTGTTTCATTATGAAAAGGTATCGTTATCCTGACACTTGTTGTCGTCTGATATAGATTGCCATAGATATCATGTAGCATTACTGTCAGAATTACTTTATAATTACCAGATTTTTTGTAGGTATGATTTGGAGAATCCAGAGTGGAGACAGATCCATCTCCAAAATTGTAAATTTCCTTTAAAACTGATAATTCCGTGTCTGATGGTGGTAATCCGGTTATCTTTATCGCGAGAGGATCATTATAATCAGGTTTAATTATAAATGTCTGGTCGGCAGCAACGAATGGTGAAAAGATTATTACAACTATCATTAAAACAGATATCAGGAGATTAAATTTCATAATATTTCATTTGTCATATAATAATAGTTATAGTTTTGTAAGCGTGCAAACACATCTTTTAGGCGCTCACACTGAATATCAATTTCTTCAATCTAAAAAAATAAATTTTAAGTTGTTTATCCGGGCCTCTCCTATCGATTATATTAACCATGACAATAAACCTATAAAAAATTAATAACGCCTTGAGCTGGATATGCATCATAATAGAAGGATATATCGCTTGATTATTCAAATAAACCTGGAACTGGAAGGGTAAATCTTGAAGCAATGTGAAGTAGAAGAGTCTGGATGGAGAACCCTTGTTGAACCCAGGCCCTTTGTCTTTGCCATTCTTATTATTGCTGGAATAAGTCTGGAATTCATAATCCACTATCAGATGAAAATTTCAATCGTGTATTCCCACTTCTATTATCTTATTATTGTCGTTGCAGGCCTCTGGTATGGCAAAAAAGCTATTTATGTTGCCCTTTTCTTTGGTCTTCTCCTTCTTGTCAATTCATACATTATAACAGGAATTCTATCACCCGACTCTCTCATCAGAGTATGCATGTTCTGTGTAGTAGGGTTTGTATTAGGACTTATAGTAGAACAGATGAATTGCTACAGGAATGTTCTTGTTGAACAGAATAATGAATTACAGAAGATCAATAATCAACTTAGAGATTCACAAAAATCTTTTGAGACTGCAAATAAAAAACTCAACCTTCTCTCGAGCATCACACGCCACGACATTAATAATCAGCTTATGGTCCTCTTAAGTTATATAGAATTATCCAGGGAGAAAATTAGGGATTCGGTGATACTTAACATGGTAGCAAAGGAGGAGGCAGCGGCTCACACAATCATGCGACAGATACAATTCACTAAAAGTTACCAGGATATTGGAGTCCATGCACCACAATGGCAGAATGTTCCTGAAATTATCTCCCAAATTCAAAAAAATGATACAATTGGCGCTATAGAGATTTCAATCAGATTAAACGGGCTTGAGATATATGCTGACCCTCTCCTTGAAAAAGTCTTTTTTAACCTTATCGATAATTCACGTCGTCATGGTGAGCGGGTTACATCAATTTCTTTTTCATTTATTACAAATGACAAGAATATAGTTACTCTTATTTACGAAGATAATGGGACGGGTGTGCAGGATACAGATAAAGAACGGATCTTTGAGAAAGGATTTGGAAAAAATACGGGGTTTGGTCTCTTTTTATCGAGGGAGATTCTTGCTATTACCGAGCTGTCAATTAAAGAAACCGGGATTTACGGTAAATGTGCCAGGTTTGAGATTCTGATACCTTTGGAAAAATACAGGTTTGCACATTATCATTGATAGTGTCTTTATGTCCTTAACAAATTTTGATTCGCTTTGCAGGAGTGAATAAACACCGGGGTCGGTGTTGACAATTCCGGGATCGAACGCAAGAGAGACCATTCCAGATAACCCTGATATTCCCCCCATTTTTTCTCGGACTTTTTGCAGATCAGCTTCCCGGTTGACCCGGTTCACAACGAGGATAATATGCTCTATTCCAAGTTGTCCTGCAAGTGCTGCTGATTTACGTGCTACTGAAAGGGCATTATAAGAGGGGTCGGTTATCACAAGTGCATAGGTAAAACCTTCTGCAATTGCCCTGCAAAGATGTGAGCGAGGAGAGCGGTTATGGTAGTTTTCCCCACACCTCCTTTACCGGTTATTACAACCCTGATCCCAGTACCTTCTTTCTTTTTTACGTGATTCATCTCTGAAATTGACATAATACGAAATCGGATATAATAAATTATATCCCGAGTTCTGTACGTTTACGTTCGATATGGCCGGTAATAAGGTCAGCAGCTTTCACCGGATCTGGTTCCACAGCGAAACTCGCGTTTACTGCCCCTTTCAAACCTTCTGTAAGGAGTGAAACAACATTAGGACTCCCTGAAATGTGAGGCATTACTCCAAGAACCGTGTATACCCCGGATGCAACGAAGTATGCACCAATGGATACCGCTTTCTGGGAATACCACTCAGGGGCTGCACCTGCAATAGGCAGTTTATGGATTGGAACATTAAGTGCATTCCCAAGTTCGGCAGCAAGTACGAGGATTCTGGAATTATCCACACATGAGCCCATGTGAAGCACTGGTGGAATTTTCAGGGATTCGCAGATTGCACGCAGGTCATCACCGGCTAATGCAGCTGCTTCCGGCCGCAGTAGTCCGGCTTTTCCGGAGGCTATTGCTGCACAACCTGTCTCGACACAAAGAATATTTCTTTTATGTTTCAACAATATCCCGCCCGTGATCTGAATGAGCAGCAGATCCAGTGGCAATTGTATCAAGGAGATTTCTGGCAACAATAAGATCAGCGTCAGCTCCACAGACACCACGGATCCGGTGCAGGGGAATGATACGACAGGGCCCCATGGTACATCGTGAACAGGATAACCCGGATTCGCAGTATCGGCATGGGGGTTGCTGCATCTCAAAACGATCCCAGACAGTCTCAATACCCTCCTTCATTGTCATTTCAAGAATCGGTTTGGCGTTCTCATCTATTGTTCTCGATTCTAACTTCTGTCCTATCAATACCGGATTCAGTAGGGACATCCGGGCACGGTCAAGTTCGCAGACATCGAGGCGTTCCCGGATAAGCACGGGTTTAGGTTCTTCTGCCATAGTAAATCACATAACTCTGTTTTGATTGTTGATAATCTCTTAACCCTGAATATAAATTTTTGCTTCCGATATCATTCACCGTCTACAATTATTTTCCCAAATCGAACCGATTGCTCCATGACAAAATATCATTGGCATGAAAGTATTCCGCTATGGTTTTAATGCCCTTGCACCGTGCTGAGCACATTGCACCCGTGCATCATCACCATGAGCCGAATCTCAAGGATAGAATCGCCTTTTTGACTGTCGCGCGAGGCTGAAGGTGTTGTTAGTGAAAGGTACGACCGAGAGGGTGTCACCCTATCACACTTCTACATCATAAGCGGGGTTCGACCTTAGTGGTCTACAGTAAATTAACTCGCTTCACTCCCATAACGCCACTTCCCATTCAGCACTGTTATCTTAAACCGTGCTCCCTTCCCTAGTTCGCCGGTCTCTCGTATTGTCATTCCCGTAATTGCAAGAACTTCACAGATAAGAAAAAGTCCAAAGCCAGTGTTCTTCCCAAAACCCCGGTTAAATATCATTTCCTTCTATTCAGCAGGGACTCCAACACCATTATCCTTCCAGATAATCCGGATGTCATTCTTATCGGTGATGACAGAAATATTAACCCGCGTTGCAGTCTCTCCATGGCGGATTGTATTATCTACGAGGTTATACAATACCTTCTCAAAGAGCGGGTCTGCAAAGATCTGGAGAGTTCCGGTTTCATCAGTAATGTGAATTGCAGGGTTACCGGCTAAAATAATCATAATAGAGAGATTCAGCCATTTTGGTGATTTCACCCCCAGAACCTGATACTCCTTTGTAAAATCTATCTGGTGCTCAATGGCCTTTGCTGAATCTGTTATTTTGTAGAGGAAAGCATTGTGAAAATCGACTTAAGGTTATCTTTCAAACAACTTTATAACATGCCACTGAATATCCCAAGGATCTCAAGGGATAAATAATACGCTCAATAACCCATGCAATAATTTTCTCATCATCACTCTCCCAGATAATCATTTGAGGGTCAGGATCATTCTCATTAAAGAAAAATTTTTGAAATAACAACGTAGGATCGCAATTCTCAAAATAGTTATCATACACCATCACTTCATCAGCTGCAAGGATCATCTTGGGTAAAAATGAAAGAGACCGTTTATATCACACTCTGATCTTATCTTCTCGAACATCATGACCTCCTTGTTTGACACGAACCCGTACCCGTGCAACATTGATATCAGGATCTATGGTATTGATATAGATCAGATGAATCATGTATCCATTCTTTTTTGCGTATTCCATTATTGCAAAACGACTTTTATGTGAAAAAACGGTCTCCCATGCGAAAGACTTTCTGGAAGAGATCATCTTGTGAATCTGTCTTTCAGTCTCTATTTGTGCTTTAATAGATTTGTCATGACCATCCGGCACAGTCAAAATGACGGGATCTGCCTTGGAACAATAATCCGCATTCAGATAGTTTACATCGTAATCATTGAGAAAAGCACTGATAAGAGTTGATTTTCCTGACCCGTTCGGTCCGGCAAAGATGAAAAAATCACTCATCGGTTAGTAATACCGAGAGTCTAATAGGTTCGGCGAGTTGCTTCCATCAAAATTTTGTCTGTAACCTCAAAGGAAGGGACAAACCCTTTCTCACTCCATTTTGTTTCTATCGATATTCGCCTACTCTCGGGAGACATTCTGCAAGTTAACTGTAAGCTATCGGCTGTCTTAATCAAAATGCAGGAATGTTTCGTATAAGGTATCCTTCCTCTATCCTGCCGTTTTCCCCGACCACTTTTCTTTAGGTTCGCTCTGGAAGTTCTACGAGTTGAGGATTTTCCTGAGTTCGCTGACTTTCTATTTCGGTGTGATAATGGATAATTCATGATAGTATGTTGATTATATAGAGATCTGAATATGAGATAATATGTATTTTCATACACCCTCACATTATAGTTAAGTCACCATTCTCCATGGCATTTAAGTGTCATGAATGGGAGAACCGTAGCGAAGCATGTGTACGACCGGAGCGATCTACAGCAAATTATCTCCCATAACGCCACTTCCAATTCGGCACTACCGTCCTAAACCACTTGTTCATCAAAATGATCCCCTTTAATTGCCGGCAGCGGAAACCGGATAGAATATACGGTTCCTCCTGCTATATTGATTTCAATACTCCCCTGCAACTGATGCACTACAATAAACCGGATAAAGAACCGTCCAAGAGTGTGGGACATAGAGACATCATTTCCTTCTGCCCTCCCTATGCCATTATCTGCAACGATTAGGAGATAGTCACTACCCTCACGTTTCAGAGTGAGATAAATGGTGCAGGGCTCTCAACGAATTTCCTTGCATGAGAATGTATCAGGGAAGGCATATTTCAGGGAATTGGTGATGATCTCGCTCATAACGAGTCCACAGGGGGTGGTGGTTTCTTCGTGTGATTTGTGTGGAGACGTTGTGAATAGTGGGGTTAATTAATTGTTGAACCTGGCACTGCTCATGTAAGTTATGTGTTTATGAAAGGGAAATGAGTTCTGTCACGATCTGATTAGTCCTTTTTATATGGGTGTATCTTCTCACCCCATTTTCGTTTGAAATACCAAATCTGCACGAAGATTTATCTTTTAATCCAACTTATGTGAATTTACGTCACTCAAAAGTGCACAGTCAATTTCCGCACCGGATACCTCCTCCCATTGGAGTCCCGTTAACCCGGATGGCAGGGCGCAGTAATCCACGATAGAATCAATCCACGAAATTATGGAGGTGTTTTATGCAATGGTCACGCTATAACAGATTATTCAGAAAAGGACATAGTGGCGGTTTCCTCTACAATGCCCAATCCAACACGCTCTTTGAACTGGACGAGGTTTACTACACTCTTCTTGAAGGCTGGCGGGACCGCAGAACAGGTCTCGTTACGGGTGATGAAGCCTTCTTATGCCTTTTGCGGGAGAAAACTGTGGTAGTTGAACCCGGAGAGGAAAACCGGTTCCTCCTTGCCCGCCAATATCAGCGCCAGGCAGCCTGCTTTGACACTTCCAGACTCGATCTGACCATTTGCCCTACGCACCGGTGCAACTTCCGCTGTCCTTACTGCTTCGAGCAGAGCCAGCTGAACGGGGCAATGATGACCCAAAAGACCATGGACCGGCTGGTCGACTTCATCAAGGGCTACAAGGATATCCGGCATCTATCCGTCGCCTGGTATGGTGGCGAACCACTCCTGGCTTTCGATACGATCTGCAACCTGACCGAACAGTTCAGGAACTTGGGTATCATCTACAAAAAAGCTGGTCTGGTCACCAACGGCTACCTGCTGGACGATGAGAAGATCAACAAACTTGATGATCTCATGATCGAGTCTATCCAGATCACCCTGGACGGTCCACGGGAGGTGCACGACACCCGGCGGGTCCTCGCCAACGGTGGTCCTACCTTCGACCGGATTCTTAATAATATAACGGCTCTTCTTGATTCCGACTATACGGGCAGTTGTAACCTCCGGGTTAATGTTGACAGGTACAACTTTGAAAACTATATTGATCTCCGCACAGTACTGCTGGAACGGTACAAAGGGAAGAATCTCACCGTTTATCCCGGGCATGTGCATACCAGACAGTCCCATTCCTATGGCCAGGCCTGCACTCTTGATAATGGAGAATGGACTGATTTCACGTTTGACCTGTTCAATCGTGAGGGGGTGATACCGACCGGAGGTTTTTATCCTGGATACAATCAAAACCCCATTTGTGTTGCCACCACACATCACGGATTTGTGGTGGGGGCGGAAGGCGAACTCTACAAATGCTGGGAAGATGTAGGAAAACAGGGGATGGTTATCGGCAATATCTACCTGAATGAACCGATCAACAACCCCGTGCTACAGGCACAATACAACATCGGCACGAACGCCTTTTGTGATCCTGAATGCCTCGTCTGCGATGTCCTCCCCATCTGCAGGGGAGGGTGCCCCAACAAGCGGCTGAGGGCGAAACAGTTTGGAGAGAAGGGACTTGAGTACTGTACCCCCTATAAAAATCACCTTATCGATTACCTTGAAGCCTACTATAATACCTTCCGGGCAAAGGAGATATGTGCCGCGATAATTAGTCCAGGCAAAGAAAAAGCAAATGAAAAGGGATACCGAAATATATCACCAGTGCCGGAGAAGACTACCGGACAGCCCAACCCGGTGGTACCACCCATGGATCAGGAATGATGAGTATGTTGTTTCAAATGGCATCAGGGTTGCCAGTCATGTGTTGTCTGATGAATCCGCATCAAGAGAAAATTAGATATTCTCCAGCAACGCAATGAGAACTATGTCACTCGATAGTGCACAGGCTTTTATCAAAAAACTCCAGACCGATAAGGAGTTCTCTGACAGCATACAGGATGGGATAGACAAGGAACGAAAAAACCTCATTGCAAAGGCTGGCTTTGATTTCACCAATGAGGAGTTAAAGCAGGCCACGGAGGTTTTATCCGATGAAGAGCTGCGGAGTATATCGGGTGGCACCGAGCGCGGCGGTGGCCCAAGGTGGCCCGGGTGTTGGTTTTTAGTGTGATTGCCACAATGAAAAGAACTGCACTCGCTTCTGTGGGAATTTTTCGGCAATCCCGCGTGATGTGGACCGTTTCAAAGAAAATATGCAATTTTTAATAAGTTCCTGAACCCGTCCCTCAATATTACGGGCTTGAGCCTGGTCATCAACATCACCCAATCTTCATTGTTAATAGTTCTTCACGGGAATGGCCAAAACAACTTCATACAAGCTAAAAATAGCTCCCATATTTTGGAACAGTAATCGAAAACGTTCCTCGCTCTCTCGCAGTGCCTGTTCCTTCAGGGTAAGTTCATCTAGATTAGCACGGAGTTCCTTATCCGTTACAGTTAGTTCCTCATAGGCCGCATGAAGTTCTTCAGTACTTTTCAGTAACGCTTCCTCCCCTCTTTTCCGGGAGGTTGCCTGCTTGATCTTGTGACTTCAATTTCTCGATCAATTCGAGGGCGTGCTGTTTAGCTGCCCGTTCCTTGTCATCCTGTGGTTCAGACCACGGTTGCGTAACCTTCCACATGATTTTACCACTCAATGGAGGCTCATGCCATGCTCCCTGATCATAGAGTAACTGTCCTTTGAAATCAACCGAGGAATAGTCATTTCCACGGAGATACCTGCCTTCTTCGGGTGGATACTCTGCATGAACCTTCTCCAAAATTACTATCCTAACCAAGTATTATGTTAAACAAATACCCTGTCAATGTAATTGCCAAAAACAGGATTCCTACAAAAATTATAAGCAGCTTCAATTTGATGACTTTCCTGAGTATAATCATTTCAGGAAGCGAGAGACCAATCACTGCCATCATGAATGCAAGAGCAGTACCCATTGCCATTCCTTTAGATGTAAGTACTTCCATAATTGGAATCATTCCTGCTGCATTCGAATACAGCGGTATACCTATAAGAACTGCAATTGGAACTGCAAGGGGATTATTTTTTCCGGCAATATTTACAAGAAAATCAGCAGGTGCATACCCATGAATAACCGCACCAATTGCTATCCCGATGAGAATATATGGAAGTACTTTCAGGGTAATATCCCGGGATTCATTTTTTGCAAATATCAGTCTATCATTCCATGTCATCGATTTTTCTTTAAGATCGTGCAGTTTAACTTTATAGACGAACTCTTCAACTTCATTCTCAAGATGAAGGCGTCCAATAACAATACCGGCAGTAATTGCAATAATCAACCCGGATACGATATATATAAGGGCTATTTGCCACCCGAACATTGCAAATAACATTGATGCTGCGACTTCATTGATAAGTGGTGATGCTATCAGAAACGAGAATGTAATCCCAAGTGGCACACCACTCTCAACAAAGCCAATAAACAGCGGTACTGCGGAACAAGAGCAGAACGGCGTTGGAATCCCAAGCATTGCAGCAATAATGTTTCCTACCCCTTCAGTCCTCCCAGCTACCCATCTCTTCACTTTCTGGGGTGTAATAAACGTTCTGATAATTGCGACACCAAATACAATCACTGCCAGCATCAGTGTGACCTTGATGGAGTCGTAGATAAAAAAATTCACGCTAGACCCAAGCGGACTTTCCCGGACAAGACCGAGAACTGTATAAGTAATCCAGTCAGCAAATGACTGCAAATAATCCTGCATTCTGTTCTCCTAACTTAAGTTTATTAGAATCATATCCGGATTTCCTGGTCATCTAAAATAACGTTGACAACTTTTTCCGTTGATAAAAAGGGCTGGTGTGAGCATTACACCTCGTTCTATAATTGCATCGAGATCTTCGACTTTAATTACTCCTACAGTTATATTGCTGTCTTTAATCGCCTGTTCAACATTAGCAAACAACCTTTTACATTTCGAACAACCAGATCCGAGCACTTCAATTTTCATTGTGAATACACCAGAAGATATTCCTTTATTTTCTCATAGCACATTTATTTGAAGGATTTCACTTTAATTCAATTCCTTTGCAATAATATTTCTTTTCAATTTTTTTTGAAATAGTTACGTATAGATACTAACACTATATATATTTAAGCATTTCATAATAATTTGAAATAACTGAGATCTTAATAATTCGAGAAAAAAATGACTGGAAACACATCTAAAGAATGCCTGAACAAGACACCCATACCAGAACAGGTACAGTTGGAATTATCAGAGATTGGAGGATTATCAGGACTTTGTAATTGCCTTCCTACCGATGACGAACTTCAGAAGATATGCGAACAACATCATGCACTTTCGGACCCGATACGAATGAAGATTCTTTATCTTGTTCGCATCCAGTCTCTTTGTGTTTGTGTTATTAAGGCATGCATCGGTATTGCAGACTCTAAACTCTCATATCATCTGGCAATAATGAAAAAAACCGGGCTAATCTCGAGTCATCAGGAAGGAAATTATATCATTTACTCTATTACAGAAGAAGGGAAAAAGAATGCGTCAGGTTATGCAACCAATGAATGATGTGATATTGACGATGTGCATGACAAAAGAAGATCTATCAAGTACTTGTATTTGTATGTGTAATTGTGAAAAAACTCTGATAACAGAGGAAATTTATGAATTCAATTCAGGCTGATCATCTAAAGAAAAAATTTGGATCGGTATTAGCAGTTGATGATGTAAATCTATCAGTTTCTGAAGGAGAAATTTTTGGTTTTCTCGGACCTAATGGTGCAGGAAAGACTACAACGATCAGGCTACTTACTGGTGTACTTACATCCGATTCAGGAACCGTCCACATCAATGGGATTAATATTCACAATCACCCTCTTGAAGCCAAAATGCAGATAGGTGTCATCCCTGAGAGCAGCACGGTCTACGGCGATCTTTCTGCAGAACAGAACCTTCACCTAAGCGGAAAGATGTATGGCATGTCCAAGGCACTTAGAGACAAGAGAATTGAAGAGATCCTATCCAGATTGGGCCTTAAAGGGAAAGACCGCATTCCTGTCCGGACATTCTCAAAAGGGATGAAACAGCGGGTAAGTATTGCGTGTGCAATTATACACAAACCCAGAATCCTGTTCCTTGACGAACCGACCAGTGGACTTGATGTCCAGAGTCGTAGGCTCGTTATCGACACAATCCATCAGATGAATGAACAAGGTAGCACTATCTTTCTTACGACACATAATATCGACGAAGCTAATACACTATGCCAAAAAGTCTGTATTATCAATAAAGGGAAGATCGTTGCACTGGACAGTCCCGAACGACTTAAAAAAATGTTTGATACCACACAATCTGTCGAGGTTTCTTTTGATCAGGTAGTGAGTCAGGATCTATTCGAAGCAGACGTAATTTTACGGGCAGAGCCATGTGGTGACAAATGGCGGTTATATACCAATGACCCTGACAGGGTTATAAAATACATCTCAAGACAATCTGAACGTGAATCCATCATTATAACATCTCTTTCGACATCAGGTCCGAGCCTTGAAGAAGCATTTTTAAATCTAACGGAGTGTGTATAATGGAAATTCCACTGTTTTTCCGTGGTATCCTTGTGATTACTGGAAAGAACATAAGATTGTATTATACAAAGCCACCGGTTTTAATGTTCGGGCTCCTGTTCCCACTCTTCATGTTCTTCGCGTTCTTTGTTGGCCGTAATCTTGACCTGAATACATTCTTCCCAGGGTTTCTTGCAATGATGATTTTCTTTACCTCATCATCGGTTGGTCCGCTGATAACACCCTGGGAAAAACGGGAAAAAACATATGAACGACTCCTATCATATCCAGTGACACAGGATAGTATCATATTGGGAGACATTGCGGCTGGAGCAATCTTTGGAATTGGGATCTCTTTACTCTTATGGATAGTAAGTACATTGTTCATTCAGGTTCCAATATCCAATCCCGCTTTATTTATCCTTGGGTTTATACTTGGTACACTCTCATGTGCTACATTAGGAGTCCTTCTTGCATCACCGGCATCAAATAACCCACCCAATGTGATGATTTTTTCCAACCTGATAAGATTCCCTCTCATCTTTATTTCTGGAATATTTGTTCCACTCTCACAGATGCAAGGGTTGGGTCTTACCCTTGCATACTGCTCGCCGCTCACATACATGGTAGATTTGTTCAACTTAGCCATGGCTGGAACATCAGTACTCTCTCCAATTGTCGATTGTGGTGTTCTAATCATTGCCTCTGCTGGATTTATTCTATTTACAAAGGTAATTCAGAAACGAAATATGATGAAGGGATTGTAAATCCAGAACCTCATAGATTGTGATCACGGTAGGAGTCCTGATAGCTCTCCCTGATATCGGTATCTGCGATTATGGACTCCTATTCATCAGCCTTATATGCTCCTTTTCAGAATGTCGGAGCAGACCTTATTCTTCAGAAGAATGAAATCGTAACCGCACCTTCTTCAGTAGAAATACGTGCTCCCTTTGGAAAGGCTCTTTTCTCTGATCAGGATCTGCTATCCATATCTTCACTGGAAAATGTTGCAACGATATTTGAGCAATTTTATCTGGTAATTATCGGTCTTGTCCTTATCATCTCTTTCCTGGTTCTGGGAAAAATGAGCCTTATGGGACTAATTGAGAGACAGAAGGAGATCGGCGTGCTGCAGACGGTTGGCTGGTGCAGGCGGGATATCCTCAAACAATTGATTGCAGAGCTCGGTGTTAAGGTCATAATTGGCTGTGCTCTGGGCGTTGTAGTATCTTACATCTTCATCTTCCTCGCAGGAGCCGTATCGGTTCAGGTACATCCAACTGGACTTGGCGACCCGATCACAATCTCTATTCCCCTGATAATTTCTCCGATTATTGTATCCATCTATGTCCTATTGGTCTTCATCATCTCGCTGCTGACTTCGTATATGCTTGGGATGCGTATCGCAGCCAGGAAACCTGATGAAAATTTGAGAAGTTTATAATAATCCGACCTTGAAAACTCCTTTATACCCTGTTTTTTAGAGCCTTTTTTTCATTATTAAAAGCACACAATTTGCATTAAGAAAGAGTATGACATTATTCAATTCATTCATAGACACTGTTACTATGTGATTATCATTCACTAGTGGTATATTAAATATATCTTTTTCTCCCTTTTACATGAAATTGCAAAGGCCGACTTGGCCGAGCGTGTGTGAAGTAATGCAGCTAAAGTGCTAGTAGAGAAAACAGAAGAATACATCGACCAGCTGACGAAAGAAGTTGATGAGAGACCCAGTCGGGTGGGCAGGTCACTATACTCGGTGGCTTCCAACGACTTTACCTCAGGTTCACAAGGAAAAATTTTTTCACTGGGGTGTGTGTGTATGATCTGTAACATCCGTAACAAGTGTAACATTTTGTTCCACATAGCACGAATGAGTTGCAACACTTGAGACAGTTTCATTTGATACACAGGTCTTATCTATATTTTCAATGGAACCAGTGGTGTCACTACCTGGAATAGTTTCAGGGGTCTGTGTACTCAGTACATCTGTGCCAACTGTGCTATCTGTGGCCAGATAGATAGTCATTGAACGAAAGTGGGACACCAGGCACTGTTGGCACAGATGCATAAGGCCCCACACCCGGGAATGGATGACGTGTAAAACCTCTTACCCTGAGGACTTCCTGGCAGGGTGATGCTTCTTCCCCTGTTTCATGTGAATATTTCAAATTTTAGGTTCTACTTATATACATTCAAGCATTAAAACCTGAATTATCAATCTAAAAGAATTGGGATTTCTTTCTGAACCTGACTATTCTTTCCTGGGCGGGTTTAATTTCTGAATACTTTTATCATCTTAACAGGTAAGAGTAAATCTATTATGACAGAGAAAGAGATTTTTCATGGTGTCCCAGGTATCCTGCGACCGTTTAAGGAATATATCGAGACAAGTGGAATAAAGAGAGGTAATCAGATAGTCTATTATGGTGTACCGGGCACGTGCACACCGTTTGTTGAATTACTCGCGTTTGCCATCCGATTACTCGGACTCGAACAGGCCTTTGTCCCTCTAACTGATGAAACTAAAGTAAAAAAGATCAGCATGGTCGAAGATGTCGGTATGCAGACCACAGGCAACTCAGTAACACTGGCACCCAAAGCAATTGTCGTCATGGGCGGACTCTCAATGCCTAATGTACCGGTAACAGCCGAACAGGTGAAAGCAGTTATTGATAAACATCCGGGTGTACCAGTCATAGGTGTCTGCTTCATGCATATGTTTGAAAAAGCCGGTTGGCTCCAGGTTATTTCTTTTGACTGTCTGATTGATGCAAATATTGATCCTGTTGAAGTCACTAAGAAAAATACCTCTTAAAGATGTATAAAGGCAAACAATCCATATACGATAGAGTTTCCCTTCTTTTTAGAGGGAAAATTGTAAATGCCTCAGCACTATATGCACAAAAGATCACTTTTTAACTAATTATGCGCATATGAGTAGTAAAGAAGTTGATTACATATATTCGCGGTAATTAACCGGTGGGACTTGTCCCCTGAACAGTCGGATGTAATAGAACAGTGGTGCAATTCCGCTCAGATTAAAGTAATTGGAAGAATACCTTATGATGAACTGGTCATTGAGTCAATCCGCAAGGGTATACCTATAACTAATATTCATAATTCACATGCCGCAAAAGAAATACATAAATTGCATTATAATTTAATGAAAGAATTAGAGGCAATAAAAAATGACAAATGAAGAGACCACTAGATGAAAGTAACAATTCTTGTAGATAATAATACACTGATTGACCGCTATTTCACATCCGAACCTGCTTTTTCTGCGTACATTGAAGCAGATGGGTGCAGAGTACTCTTTGATACTGGTTATTCTGACTGCTTAATAAAAAATGCACAGAGGTTAGGAGTTGATCTTCTTAACCTGGATTATATCATTCTCTCCCATGGACACATTGACCATACAGGCGGACTTTACCACCTGATCAGGTTGTATACTGATACGATTATTGAGGATAAACACCTCAAAATGCCCCATGTTATAGCTCATCCATTCTGTTTTTATCCCCGCCCAAAATCGCTTCTGCCAGACATCGGCCCTATCCTGTCAGAAGAAGAAGTGCGACGGTTTATGCCAGTCAACCTTTCAACAGTTCCTGTCCAGTTATCACAAAATCTCTTTTTTTTGGGAGAGATCACGCGGAAATTCCCATTTGAAGAGATAGAACAGGGAGAACGGTTCATTAAGATGCCAGATGGCACATTACAGGATGACCGCCTTATTGATGACACTTCTCTTGCTTACCGGACCCCTGAAGGACTTGTTATTATCACAGGTTGTGCCCATTCCGGGATATGTAATACTATTGAACATGCCAGGTGTGTCTGTCTTGAAGAGAAAATAATTGACTGTATTGGTGGATTTCATCTCATGAAGGATGGACCAAAACTTGATGGGACCCTTAATTATCTTAAGGGAATCAGTCTACCGGCCCTCCATGCATGTCATTGCACATCCCTTTATGCAAAAATAGCACTTGCAGGTGTTGCCCCGCTTCATGAAACAGGAGTGGGATTGAAGATTGATTATATTGACAATTTATCGGTTTAACCTGAAACTGGTTGAATAAGCAATTAAATCCTGTTCAAACCTATTTATCTCTAAATAAAATTGCCTGGAACAGACAGTTTAAATATTTTCGCGCATATGAGTAATAATGGTACAAAGTTAGTACCAGGAAATTATTAATGCCAGGATATGATACAACAGGGCCAGGAGGATCCGGTCCGTTAACAGGTAAGGGTTTAGGCAGATGCAAAGCCGGGTATAAATCCGAGTTAAAGCAATCAGGATCAATAGAAGAACAATCAAACGAAAATTGTGAACCTTTGATGAGACAGGACCAGTTACAGGATGGTAGGGTTTACGGACGTGGACGTGGTGGGATCCCTTGTGGATGTGGAAGAGGATCCGGTTTTCGAAGGGGCAGGAATTTTCAAAATTAATTAACTAATTTTTGAGGTTATTCAAATGAAAGTTGCAATTGCTAAAGATGGAGATTTTGTGTCAGAGCATTTCGGACACTGTAAAGAGTATGCACTTTACTCTGTTGAGGATTCACAGATTACAGATATGGAAATATTGATAAGTCCAGGTCATGAACCAGGAAAACTTCCTGTTCTGCTGGCAGAAAATAACGTCACTCACGTGCTTGCAGGGGGAATGGGACCTCGAGCGGTAGATCTTTTTTGTGCAAATAATATTCAGGTTTATCTTGGTGTATCGGGTCGTATTCAGACTGCTATCCAGGACTTTATCGCAGGAAAAATATCACAGGGCCAGAGCAGTTGTACCCATGGTGAAGAACACCATGAATGCAAGGGATAGATTATAATTGAACAGAAACGATTATTGAATGTTACACACAAATATTTATCCATACACAGGGTGAAGTGAATATATGGCTGATTGCGAAAAACTTACAACATGTGCTTTCTTCAAAGAGTATAACGACAAAAGGTCCCTGAATATGATTTTAGATAAATTCATTGCTGATTACTGTCAGGGAGCAAAACAAGGGGAGTGTGTTAGAAAAAAGATCTCTAAAATTTATGGTATTGAAAAAGTTCCATTAAATATGACCCCGAGCGGTGTTCCGGTGCTGGGGACAACAAGGGACAACTGGTCAAAAGAAGCTCTCAATCCTTCTCTTTAACAGTTAATCACTGTTGAAACAATCAGACTTGTCAGAGATTGATAAAAAAGGGGATAAACCCTGAAATGGTTATATTATGTCCTTTCATTTTAGATCTCTATCGATTTTACTTCCTTGCCTTACCTGATATAACAGATCAAAAAAAGATAGACGCTTTATACAATCACCCTCCACAACAAAGGTTTTGATTAGAACTATGGAATCTGCAACCATTGAAGATCTCTTATCTTCAGATATTCGCTGTGAGGACAAACTCATAAAACTGACTGATATATATTACAAGCAGGTCAGTGCAAACGAATTCCTTATCTTATCCCAAAAAAAAGCAGATGAAGAAAAGATAGAGTCTAATGCACAGATAAAAAGATTAGACAGAGTCATTAAAGATGCATCTGTTGGAGTTTTGGTATTAGACAATCTTTTTCAGATTATCAGAGTGAATGATGCGTTTATTCAATTATCAGGAGTTTCTGATAAGGAACTTTCCAGGATGGAATTTTCAGATTTCACTATAATTTCCAGAGAGGGTATTTCCTTAAAAGATACTATAGAGAATCATACTTGTTCTACCGGAAGAGAGGTTATTAAGTTTAGTTCAGGGATAAAAAAACTGGATTACAAGTATGTTCCATACTATAACCAGAATGGGGTTTTTGAGTCTGCAACTGCCTATTATTGGGATCAAACAAATGATGAGAAGGCTATCTGCGAAGCCTTGAAGATTATCGAAGAATACTCAGAGTTCAGGTTTTCGACCCGTTTTAATGAAGATATAAAGGTAGAAGGCGGATTTATAAGATTGAAAAATCTTATAAATTCTCTTGGAAGTAATCTCGAGAGATCGATAAAGGCCATCTACAATTTCGCAGATGAGTACTCTCAAGGCAACTTTGAAGCTAAAATTGAAGAATCTGTTCAACTGAAAGGAGAGTTAATACCCCTTGAAAACGCATTGAATATATTGGGTAAAGAGATATCCAGTTTTATTTCTCATATCATAGAGCAGATTGAACTTCTTTTTGATCATGCACAGCTTGCATCTGCCGGAATCAATGATATCAGCAACGGCACTACGCTTATTATTAAAAACGCTGACGAAACAAATTCCTATGCTGATCGCAGTAAAGAAAGCATGGTTCAGGTTTTAGACACCCTGCAGGATCTCTCTCTGAAAGCTACTGAAACTTCTGATAATACCGGAAGGGTATCCCAGATAACCTTTAGTGCTGACAAACTTGCACACCAGGGTATTGATAATGCCGGCGATGCAGAGAAAGGGATGAAAAGTATCAGTGAGACCAGCCGAATTGTGGTTACCTTAATTTCTGATCTAAAAATTCAAATGGATGAAATTGGAAAGATTATTCATCTTATTACCGATATTGCCAATCAGACCAATCTTCTTTCATTGAACGCTGCAATAGAAGCCGCCCGTGCAGGTGAAGCAGGCCGGGGATTTGCAGTGGTTGCTGCTGAGGTCAAGTCACTTGCAGGGGATTCAAGACGGGCAGCAAACAATATTGGCGATCTTATAATCAGCCTTCAGAAAAAGAGCCAGGATGCTGCATCTGCGATTCAACAGGCAGAAAGTGCAGTAAAAACAGGTAGCGATGCCCTTTCAGGAACTATTGCAATATTTCATGAACTGGCTGAATCAGTAGATACAATTGCAAATAATATGAATTCGGTTGTTGTAGCAATGGGGGAAGAGACAAAATCTTTTGAAAAAATTAATAATAATATTAATGATGTAAGCAATCTAATCTCGATGACTTCAAAAGCTGCTCTTCAGTCTTCAGCAGCCGGCGAACAGGTACTTGCAGTAATCGACCAGATTCTTATGGTTTTTCAGGATATCAGCACTGTTACTGATTCAACACATAAATATATGAAACGGTTTACACTGAAAACAGAAAAATCGGATTAACTTCAAAGATATCAGGACCAGTAGTCAACTATCGTAGAAACAAACTTCTTTTCGCACAAATGTATTGAGACGGTCCAGCTCGAAATCTTCCATACACATTCCGATAACTTCTTTAATGCGGAAATAGTGCCTCATCGATAGTTTTACCATACGTATGGCAACCTTTGAACTGATGGTCATAATCCAGTGAAGAAAGGGATATCATTCAAATTTAAGTCAGGCTTTACTGATCTTTGTCAGCGTACGATGGTTTAAATGATTTACGCTCATATGAGTAATTACCGTATTAAAGATGTACGGTTGATGAACAAATGTCAGAAGATAAACTAACAGAATTAAACAACATGAAGAAGTCCCCTGAAGATATTGAATCTGCTACATTGCACATTTGTGCATGCGGTGAGAAGCACCTGAAACAAGAGGGTGCCTTGAGCCATCTTGAAACCTGCGAGTCACCAAAAAAATATGGTGAAACCTGTTGTTGCGGTTCTGACCATGTTTCAAAGGGTAATCATCACGATTGCGGTCAATCGTCCAAAGTGTAAATAAAAATACTTCTTTTTGTATTTTAGCAGGAAAAACAACTGGTTAACCTGTTATACTATTCAGGATAGAATACATAATTAAGATTTGCAATGGCAATGGATGACAACAACTTGCTGAAAGAATATCCACGCAGGGGGAGACCACGGCTCAGACGTATAATTAATGGAACCTCAGAGTCCAGGTGCTACAAACCCTGTTGTTGTCCTGACGAGGAGAGTGCAGGTATCATGTTGAATCCAGATGAGATTGAGCTGATACGCCTTATCGATCTTGAAGGGCTTCTACAGGAAGAGGCGGCAGAAAAACTTGGAGTCTCCCGAAAGACAGCATGGCGTGATCTACACGAAGCTCGCCGTAAAATAGCAGATGCACTCGTTAACGGAAAAGGAATCGAGATGACCGGCTGCAAAAAAGCAGCTGAAGGGCATTGCCCAAAGTGCCCAAGACAATAATCCTTTTTTAGTACACTATACTTAAATATTTATGCTCATATGCGTAATAATTGTAATGGATAGGTTATGAGGAGTTCTCATACCAAAAAATGCCCTGTAAACCTGCCTTATGGAGATTAAAAGCATGCAAAGACCTTTCATTAGCGTAAACGACCTCTGCATGGAGATTGACAATACCCAGGTCCTTAATGAAATTTCATTTGAGATCCCTGAAGGAGAGATAATAGGTGTTATCGGTGGAAGCGGAGCTGGAAAAAGTGTGCTCATGCATCTCCTCCGTGGAGTTGAACAGCCTCCGACTAAAGGCACTATAATTTATCACATGGCAGCGTGTGACAACTGCGATTACATGGATGTGCAGAGCCATGCCGGGAAAAGTTGTCCCGAGTGTAAAGGAGACCTCAATTTTGTCGATGTCAATCTCTGGGATGAGAAATCAGACGGGCTGAAAGCCAGGGTTATGAACCGGACTGCCATCATGTTCCAGCGGACATTTGCCCTTTATGGTGATGACAGGGTTATAGAAAATGTTCTCTATGCACTAGATGACATCAGATACCCACAGGAACTCGCAGTTAACCGGGCAGTTGACCTTATCGACCAGGTGAAGCTCTCGCACCGTATGATGCATATCGCGAGGGATCTTTCGGGGGGTGAGAAACAGAGGGTTGTCCTTGCAAGACAACTTGCAAAGAACCCGGCAATGCTCTTTGCAGATGAACCGACCGGAACGCTTGATCCCGAAACTGCACGGCTGGTCCATGAGATGCTTACTGATGCAGCAAAGCGAAATGCAATGGGGATGGTCGTCACCTCGCACTTCCCGCAGGTGATAGAGGACATGGCAAGTCGTGCGATACTACTGGTCAATGGAGAGATCGACATAATTGGGTCACCAAATGTAGTCATCAGTTCATTTATAAAAGACTACTGTGAGATTGAGTTCCAGGATCCTGCAAAACTGGGAGGGACAATTTTACGAGCCCGTGACGTCACAAAACGGTATATATCGGTTGACCGCGGAGTTGTGAATGCGGTTAATGCAGTAAGCTTTGATGTTTCAAAGAAGGAAATTTTTGGTATTATCGGGAAAAGCGGGGCTGGAAAGACAACCCTATCCCGAATAATTTCAGGAATAATTGAGCCCACGAGTGGTGAAATGAATATCCTTATCGGCGATGACTGGGTGGATATGACCCGGCCCGGTATTGATGAAAGGGGCAGGGCCAAGGGATACATCGGTCTCCTGCACCAGGAGTATGACCTTTTTCCCCACCGGACCGTGGTAGATAACCTTACGGATTCAATAGGACTGGAATTCCCAAGAGAACTCGCAATCAGAAAAGCAGTATTCACACTCAGGATGGCAGGGTTCACAGAAAAGAAATCCAAAGAGATTTTAAACAGGCTGCCTGGCCAGCTTTCTGACGGCGAACGGCACCGTGTCGCCCTGGCACAGGTGTTAATAAAGGAACCCAGACTTGTAATCCTCGATGAACCGACCGGAACTATGGACCCTATAACAAAGCAGGACGTTAAGCAATCAATTTTATCTGCACGCGATGAGATGGAAGAGACATTCATAGTAGTTTCGCACGATATGGATTTCGTCCGGGACATCTGTGACAGGATTGCACTCATGCGGGGCGGTAAAATTATTGAGATAGGTAAAACAGCCGAGATCCTGACTTTGGTCACTGAAGAAGAGAAGCACGACAGATAGAACTGTTGATAATATCCCAATATTTTAGAGATACTGATATAATGACAGCAAATTCTTCATCCAACGAAACAGTGTGTAATGAGAAATGCGATACATGCACATCAGCACAACCAGATAGTGCAAAGAAGGGGCTCCCTCCAAAAGCAAAAATTGATGTGAAAAATGTAATTCTTGTCCTAAGTGGGAAAGGCGGTGTAGGCAAATCCACTGTATCTGTAAACCTTGCATTTGCCCTCGCTAAAAATGGCAAAAATACAGGGTTACTCGATCTTGATATTCATGGCCCTAATATCCCAAAGATGCTAGGGATTGAGAACGAGAGACCTGCGGTTATTGCAAACGTCATCGAACCTATATATGTCACGGGAAATTTTTCAGTCATGTCGATGGCATTCCTCCTCCCGGATACAAGCACACCAGTAGTATGGCGGGGTCCGATGAAGATGTCCGCAATTCAGCAGTTCCTTTCTGAGGTAAACTGGGGGGAACTTGATTATCTCGTTGTTGATCTCCCACCTGGCACTGGTGATGAAGCACTCACGATTGCTCAACTGGCCCCGAACGTTCGTGGTGCAGTCATCGTAACAACTCCACAGGATGTCGCAGTCATGGACGCAATCAAGGCTGCAAAATTTATAGAGAAACTTGACCTTCCTATCCTCGGAATTATCGAGAATATGAGTGGAATGATCTGCCCTCACTGTGGTGGAGATATCGACCTTTTCGGCAAGGGCGGGGGCCTTAAAGCAGCTGAAGACCTTAAAATCCCGTTCTTAGGGTTAATCCCACTAGACCCGGAGATGGTAAAAGCCGGTGACGAAGGGCGGGCCTATATCCTAGGCCATAAGGATTCTCCAACCTGGAAAGCAGTGGAATCAGTGATGGAAAATCTCGTAACAAGAATAGATTCTGAATTCAAATCCAGTTAAAAAAAATGCAGGACTCAACCTTGAAAGCAAATCAAAGAACATTACATTAAAAGACCGGCTACCGGTTTAATGCGATACCGAGGTATGGAATTATCACAGATTGAGACATGTTTAGCCCAATTTTATTTTTGAAGGAGGATGAATTCCTTATCTCGAACCCCATATGGGATCATCTCCATACTGGTCCATCCAGGAACGCATAGAATTATTAAGAGTATTACTCCTGATATCTTCGGGTCTGAATGAAAATTCATAGTTCATACAGTAATCAATAAGAATATCATAAGCATCATTTAATTGTATAATTATCTTGTTTGGATCTTCCAGATCATGCTGCAATACATCAGGATGCCATTCTTTAACGAGTATATGATACCGTGAACGGATCTCATTAATACTGGCCTTATTTTCAATACCCAATATATCTGCAGCATCTTTGATTGAAAGGTGGGACAAGACAGTCATCATATACCCTATTTATTAATTCCTCGAATAAAAGTTAGCACAATAGATCAATACTGAAAAATATACTTTGTCTCCCGAATGGAAATTTATTCATTCACATTACCACGAATCGTTATTAACTGATAAGTGTAGGTGGTTCAAATTGGTAGATAATGAAGGTCAGGATGAACATTTCACAAGCAAACATGGGTACATGATACCTTTTTGTATATTACGCCACAATTGAACAGTGTGTCCGCTAAAACTGAGCACCCCTTCCGCTGAAATTGAACAGCTCCTCCATTGGAACCATGGTCAGAAAAAAATTGATTATTAATCAATTGAGATAATATCAGGATCACTGACTTTTTTGATTTTACACAGGGACTCACCTTCGAGAACGATAGTATATGCATTATGGACAATCCAGCCACAAATTGCATCTGCAATTGTATCATTCAGTTTCAACAATAGCCAATCATCCAGAATAAGCAATTTTATGGCCTTGTATTCTTTAATGACTTTTTGGTAATTTCCTTCCCCACGGGCGATAGCAAGTTCTGAAAAAAGATCTGTTATTCGGATATATTTTGCTGAATAGAAATTTCGATTCGCTGCAACACCAAGAGCACAACTGATATAACTCTTCCCCGTTCCAGTTGATCCAAGAATGATAACGTTATTACATTCCAGAATATAATTACAAGAAGACAGTCTCGCAATCTGTCCCTTATCGAGATGACGACTTGGAGTATACTTTATATCTTCAACACAGGCATGTGTTCATGGACTGTGCTGTATTTGGGGAAATGGTCCATGAAGTCTTGGGTGTGAGGCAATACGTGTGCCACTAAAGAATATTTCAACGATATTTCTGGATATCCGGACCTCAACCTTTTTCCTGATATATTCATATGGGCAGGAGTAATTCTTATTCTCCATAGTAATGTGATAGTTATACTGCACTGTAGCGATTTTCCAGATTGCAGGTTCATATGGTTTCGTGAACAAAGTCCTGATAGTATTTGTAAAACTGGGTGTGTTTGTAAGGGATAAACCCTGATTCCCGACATTGATCGCAGTATTCTAGCCAGAGTAAAATCAATGTGACTCCAATCTTGGCCATTTCACAATGAATATAGTCATAATCTGGTTTTTGATATAATGTTCTGACCATGTTTGATGCACTGAATTGTTCCATCAGTTCGTCATTACTCATGCCAATGACTTTTTCCCAGGTAAGACTGTATAACGGAAGAACTGTTCAGATTAAACAGACTTATTGTTCAGCTTTAGCGGAAGCAGTGTTCAATTTGAACGGACTCACTATTCAGATCGGGTCGGAATATACAGTAAACATTGTCCACTTGAAGCCTTAATCCCATAATCCACTTAAATATACGCGATATTATTAGACACTTTATTTATGGTGATTCAGATATAGATATACAACATATGTAAGCATATAATGATAGTGATTATTTCGTGGTTATCATGCGGTTCCTTGATGTAAAAACTGATTTTGCTTTTAAGAAAGTCTTTGGCTCTGAAGGCTCAAAAGATATTCTGCTCTCGTTTATTAATGCAGTCATTCATTTTGACGGCCACAAAATCGATACCCTCGAAATTATTGACCCTTATCAAATACCCCTGATTGAAGGGATGAAGGACTCATATGTGGATGTCAAAGCCAGACTGGATGATGGCACGTATGTAATAATTGAGATGCAGGTGCTTAATGTCGAGGGATTGGAGCAACGTATCCTATACAATGCAGCAAAGTCTTATTCAACCCAGATAGTCAGGGGTGAAAAGTATGCTTCACTAATGCCGGTCGTTGCATTGACACTTACTGATTTTATCATGTTCAAAGATTTCGAGGATGTACGATCTGAGTACCGGATGAAAGAAGTGAAACATTTAACGGAATACAACGGGGATCTACGACTTGTGTTCTATGAACTCCCTAAATTTTCTAAAAATGTTCTTGAACTTGAAACCCTTGAGGATAAATGGCTGTATTTTGTCAAGGAATCTGGAGGCCTCGAAGTCAAGCCGGTATCGCTTTCCAGTATTCCTGAAATTGAACACGCACTTGACATCGCAAATGAGGCAGGGCTTTCCTGTCATGAACTTGAGATGCAGCAAAAACGTAGGGATTTTATTATCCTGCAACGGGGATCTATTGAAAAAGCGAAAACTGATGGTCTCCTGGAGGGGGAAGCAAAGGGGCTTATCAAGGGGGAAGCAAAGGGACGTGTTGAGGCAACGAACGCGATCGTTAAACGCATGAAAAAAAGAGGAATATCTACTGATGAGATTGTTGAGGTTACAGGTCTGTCAGTAGATGAGATTGAAAAGATTCTCAACGAAACAAAAATTTTGGAAATCAATAAAATCCGAAATTCCAATTTCTAAAATTGAAAATGTAATGTAACCGGCTAATAGCACAATTACATGATAATACTATTTGCCTTTGTTACTGTTATCCACCCAAAAACCCCGGGACTCCCTGGGATCTCTCCCCAATATGTATCTCCTACTTTATATTGTGGCACACTGTTCGTATACATTCCAGGCTGGGACTGGAAGAAAGTGTCAGAAACAAAACCTGTTGGAGTAGGCAACGGGGTTAATCCATTTAATATTAAAAACGGTGTGGTCGTTACGACAGGATTTGAAGGAACCGGAGTCAATATGGGTGAGAAACCAATTCCGGTATCAGGGTTTAGGTTTATATCAGTTGTATCAACCGGAGTTGGAGTTTGAAAGGGTGTATTGATTGGATTTACATCAATTTCCGTAGTAGTGACAGTTGTATATTGCCTTCCATCTGCAGTCTGCCACACTACTTTAAGGCTGGGAAAAAATTTCCCTGGTGACGTATAGGTATAGATAGGGCCATGTTCATCGGTCCCGGTCCCATCCCCAAAATCGTAATGAAACTCTGTAACAACCTGGTCAGCCTGATAAAAGTCCGGGTCCTCGATAAAATGATAAGTATTAGGGTTTATCTGATCATTGCTTACACTAAAGGATCCCGCTGCTGATACTACGTTTGAAGCAGCCACAATAATAAACAAAGAGAAAATTAACAACTTCTGTAATGTTTTCATTATTATCAATATCCTGATGGGTGCCCTTTAACGATAAAATTATCGTTTAACTTATATTTTCCGAAAGGACCCTTTTGGAATCGTGATTTCAAAAAAAGATTTAGATTAATTTAAAGATCGGGTGGCTTTCTGCTGCACACTCGACACCAAGCTGACGGGTAGCTTCAAGGATTGCGATATCCGCATATGCCTGACAAGTCATCATTGGTTCGACATTCTCGATTGGACCATACATGATAAGGTCTGCACCTAGTGTGCTTGCAATGAGGTTAGATCCGATGTCGGGTGCTGACCAGACTGCCTGACGAAGTGCTTCCATATCATTTGCATAGTGCTTCAGCATCTGCTCTTTGAGAATTGGCTTCGCGTCATACACTGTGTGGAGGTTCTTCTTCCAGCGGCGGAGCCATGTCCATGACACTGTCATGTTGTGGTACGCACCACCGGTCGGGTAACCATGGATTGCTTTACATGCAAGGATCTCACGGTATGAGCCGCCTGAACCAAGTCCGAGCGGAGTTGCTGCAGTGTCAAGAATAGGACGTGTGATACCACACTCTTCAGCAATGGCTATCATTCCCTTTGTCTGACCCGCAACACCACCTTCAACGAGCACTTTCTCACGGCCCGCAACAGATGGGTCTGCAGGGTTGAAGGCAAGGACAATTGCTGAATTGACATCACTTGCTTTCAGCGCCTCAATCTCCTCGGCTGTTATTGAACCGTTTATTGAGTTGTAGATTGCACGGTCTGCAAGCCCGACTTCTGTAACATACTTTGCTGCATGCATACGTGCTGCCGGTGCTGATGAGTCCATGAGGAATGCAGTCTTATTGTCAATGCTGTCAAACCATGTGAAATAGCTCTCAAAAGCTTCTGCAAATTCTGCAATGATCTGGATGAAGTGTGGAATACCGGTTATATCCGATAATTCCTGACATCTGTTCCATAGCGCTTCTGCTTTAGGTTTGTCTATCTTACCAGTGCGATCGTCAAGAACGATCTCATGCTTGTTGTAGAAGATAGAAGCCCCGAGTACTGTAGGATACTCACCGGGCTGTCCTCCGATCTTGGTACCGTTGAAGTCCCAGACTGACTGTTCTTTCTCGAATTTGAACATGAATATTTCACCTCCCTATGCTACATTCTGATAGATCTTTGCAAGCCAGATGAGGAGCATAATAAAGACGGTAAGTCCTGCGACAAGCCCGTAGAGGATGCCGATATCTCTTCCAATCTTTCTGCCGACACGCTGAGCAACCTCAGCATCAACAAATTCTATCTGCTTCTCAATCTTATCGAGCCTTTTTTCGATCTCAAGGAACTGTGGGTTTGCGGCAGATGCTGCCACCTCACCGCCTCCTGCGGCTTCCTTGACTTCGACGACCATTGGGTCTGCTCCAAAGGCTCCCGGGTCCCTTGCCTTGAGTTCATCGATCTTTGCCTTTATGGCCCCGACATCTTCGGATTCCATTATGTTGACAAATTCAACCTGTTCCTGGAACCGCTTTATGGCGGCTTCATTAAGGTTTTCGATGAATGGGATAGCTCCCTCAGCTCCGACAACCCGGCCGTCTTTTACACCACCCTTGTGGAGTGCTATAAAAGTCTGACCTGAAAGGTGACCTTTCACCTCAGTCCCCACGAGGAGGATGAACCGGATATTGGGGTTTGAGATAACATTTGCAACTACCTTCTCAAGCCCAAGGTTCTCGGTCTTACAAGACCCACAGAGTGCTGCACCTGCATCACAGAGTCCCTTCTCATCAAGATGGGAACCCATGGTTACAACTGCAACAGGACTGTTAACATCACCCGAGTGGAAATCGCCCTGAGCAATCGGCCATCCACTGGCTGCTGGTTTCTTATCTGCCATTCTCGATCATCCCCTCATCAGGATAGCGGGCAGAATTATCACGATCAATGCAAATACGAGACCCAGTATAAATCCGACTAAACCTGAACCCATTATTGCCGAGTCAAGTTTATTGGTCCTTGCAATGATCTGTCCCTTATAGCGGATCTGCTCCACCATGTTCTCAATCGCAACCATTCTGATGGGTCCGGATGCCTGTTTGGCTTCTTCTGGCATTTTTTCTCACCTCATTATCAAAATACCCACGAGAATGAACGAGATCAGGAGACCAATCATCAGGCCCTCAATTTTGCCTGAATAAACACCGGCTGCAAATTTATCTCTGTAACCGATACTTGTCACCATCTTCTCGATGATCTTCATGCGTGCATGGATAAGAGCGAGTTCCCCGGAGAGTGCTCGTGCTTCTCCTGCTGGTTCTTCTCCACCTGCGGCTTCTTTCACCTCGATAACCATTGGGTCAGCCCCAAAGGCTCCCGGGTCCTTTGCCTTGAGTTCATCGATCTTTGCCTTTATGGCCCCGACATCTTCGGATTCCATTATGTTGACAAACTCGACCTGTTCCTGGAAGCGCTTGATAGCGTCGTCAGACAGGTTCTCGATGAACGGGATAGCTCCCTCAGCTCCGACAACCCGGCCTTCTTTTACGCCACCCTTATGGAGGGCTATAAAAGTCTGGCCTGAAAGGTGACCTTTTACCTCTGTCCCCACAAGGAGAACGAACCGGATATTGGGGTTTGAGATCACGTTTGCGACGACCTTTTCAAGTCCAAGGTTCTCGGTTTTACACGACCCACAGAGTGCTGCACCTGCATCACAGAGTCCCTTCTCGTCAAGATGGGAACCCATGGTTACAACTGCAACAGGACTGTTTACGTCTCCCGAGTGGAAATCGCCCTGAGCAATCGGCCATCCACTTGCTGCTGATTTCTTATCTGCCATTCTTTTCACCTCACATCATCTGGAACAGGAGGATGATCCCGGCAAGGAAGAGACCGATTGCTATGCCATACCAGAAAGCAGTGACACCACCGGCAATGCCGAGTGATTTCTCTCTTCCAGGATAGGATGCAAGAAAGTTTCCTTTGCCTGAGAGCATGTTCACGAGGTCCTGTGAAACTGCTTCAAGTTCTCCCAGCTTATCGATGATAGGCGAAAGAGATTCTCCGGCAGTTGTCAGAACTCCGATTAACGGGTCGACCACAAGTCCATACTCAGGAAGTACCAGGACGTACATTTAGTGTCCCTCCTGCTCTGGAATTGGTGAAAGGTCCAGCCATGCTGCTGCGTCACGCTTCGATAACTCGAAGTATTTCGCATATGTGTAATACCATCCGATTATTGAAACAATGAGGCTTATTATCGCTGCATCAATGCGTACGAAGGGCATTGACATGAGTGATGCAACTATCATACTGATAAAACCACATTCAACTGCCAGCATTAACATTCTGTCCTGAGTCCAATTTGGCCCGAGACATGCATTAAACGGGTGCTGAACTGCAATTGCACCCAGCAGGAATACTGTCGCAATAAGGGCCCCTCCAATGTAGGAGGTAAGATAACTCGTTGTTGCTGTGAGTCCCGCAGACGTTATCGTGAGGACCGTGTTTGGTGCAATAAGTGCACTGAAATTAAAGCTTCCAGTAATTAGTGCAGTGAAACCCATCAATGTTAATGAACCTACCATGGCAAGTTCAGTAAGTGATTTCACCATCACAGGGATCTTCATTGCAATAACACGGTTAGCAACATATCCTAGAATTGCTCCGATAACTGCCGCAAGGACGACTGCTACAATTGGGGACAAAATGCCAAATTTTGTGGCAAAGAGCATCGCTATCACACCAGAACCGAACGATACCATTCCGGCCGATGGGACTCCGGTCCCAATGCCGTAACTGCAGAGCACCTTAATTGTTGAACTTCCCCAGGTAAGTGCTGCAACAGCTGCAAGACCGCCAAAGAAAGAGAATAACTCTGTCTTTGTGAGAACGTTCAGATAGGTGAGGTAGATACAGACAATCGTTAAGATAAGCCCTACAATCATGACTTTCGAATGCGGGACGCCACCTTCAACTACTTCAACTTTTACCGTCATCTGAAAACACCTCTACATCCCAATCGAAGTCGCAATAAGGATTGCGACAAATCCACAGAGCCCGGACGCCACAGCTGACGCAATGATGTCACGGGGAAATCTCTTAAACTTCGGGTCGTGCGGACCTTCGATAGTACCGGTGATATTGTAAGCTGCAAGGACTGCATTTACAAGGAATATGCCTATTGCAAAAACACCTGCAAGTGAGACTGCGATGGGCAATATTGCAACACTGTTTGCAACTGACTGGGAACCCATAAGTTTAGGTAACGTTGCAGTGTAAAGGCCAAGAAGCATCATGTACACAAGGGTACCGCCACCTCCACCAAAGATACCGCCGATTACACCACCGACGAAGGATACAAACGGAAGTCCATGTCCTTCAGTTCCCTGTGATTTAAATTCAGGCTGTGTATCTCCGGTGATTGGGTCTTTCTTGACTTTTCCTGACGCTGCAGGAACACCCATACCGAACACGTAGATGACGTTCACAAAGAAACATGTGATTGCCATCATGAGTCCGCCACCAATTGCACCTGTAACAGTTGCAACGACGAGCCCCTGGCTTGCAGCCCATGCCCCACCGAAAAGTCCGGCAAGGCCTGCACCACCAGCGAGCATAGCAACTCCGGTTGCAATTCCCGGGGCCTGCCCCATGGCTGCAGGTGCTCCACCTACAGGAACGAAGTGGACACCGAATCCGATAAGGACTCCTCCTACAATTATTCCGATAAGTGCTGACAATGCCATTGGGATTCCAAGCATAAAGGTCGCCGCAATGATAAGCACAAGAATAATAAGAGAAACTATTATCGCAACTGCATTATATTCAACACTTAAACTTGATTTTGGTCCGGCTATTGCGCTCATCTTACGCCTCCTCTGGTTTTGTGTACGGACCATAGGTCTTTCTTGCCCAGACTTCGATGAAACGGTCTACGACCATGAAGACGAGGATTATCAGGATACCTACTACTATTGCTCCCCAGCCGGCTCCGACCTTCTCAAAGAGGACGGTACGCCAGAGTTCAAGGAATACAATAAACCCGAAACAAAGACCAGATGCAGCACCACCAAGCTTAGCGGTGAACCATCCGTTGTCAAGCGAATTTCTGACTCCTGCTTCTGCATATCTGACAATGTTACCCGACGCTGCAATTGGAACACCGGCACCGAACTTCTGGTTCTGGTACTGACGTTCCTTTCCATAGTACGGGTTTCCTGTCGCGGAACCTGCTGCACCGAGGGCTATTCCCCAGATAAATCCGAGAATCGGAAGTGGGAACGGGTGACCCAGTGCTGAGTTCATGAGATAACAGATAGTCACTGTACAAAATACTGCTACAAAAGCATGGGCCATTGTAACAGAAGTCATCGATTTCAGTATGTCGATGTAAACCGGCTGGCCAAACTTCGCAAGACTTGCTGTCCTGCCAAGATATGCAGTAGTCGCATAGACTCCCTGCACAAATATCGTTATGGCACAACCTAGCACAATCGCAAGGACTGCGTTGAGCTGCATTGCCAGAAAAGCCCATGTAAGACCTGCGCCAAGGGCACACCAGAGACCATATGCAGGCGGTTCGCCCGCCACGGCCTTGTTAAATATCCGGTGTATGTAACCCATTTGCGGTGCAAGCTGGACCTGAGAGTTCGGATCACCCTGTGAACCGATATTTGACTCAGTGTCCTCTGCTGCACCGGCAACAGCGGCAAGAGCTCCTGCCAATGCAGTAATACCAATGCCTAACACTATGTTTTCCATCAAAACTCCTCCTGCGTGCGTTTAGCACGAGAGTGTTCATCGCGCATTGCAATACTTCTTTAGAACAAACCCTTTCCGGTTCGTTTAACAGTTAACTAAGAGATGCATTAAAGGTTTCGAAAAGTTTCGCAAATCTGACAAAGTATCTTCGCCATTTAATTAAAAAGACTGATAATTTTCAGTTTTAACTCATCTAAATTTTAGTTTATGAAAAAAAAATTGATTTATTTTATCTTGCCGGGATGATCAGAGAGCGCTCACCAGCGGGCATGTACTGGCGTAGTGCACCCTTTGCAAACTCACGGCGTGGCTCTGAAAAGTCGAACTTGAGGGACGGGTCTGCGAAGGTGATCTTGATCAGGGGAGAGAGTGACCACGCATCACCGCGGCTGTAATGGGCACAGCCTGCGATTGCGGCATATTCACCCTGGTGTCCGACATTCATTGCATAGTTTGGATAGTTGGGGCCACGGAGCTCACCGATTGCACCTTCGTCAGGTCTCATGGAGAGCGAGTTTGTGGAACCACACTGGTCCTGAAGGTCGTAACCGAAGAATCCGAGACGTGACCATCCTTCCTTGTGCATAAGCATGGAAAGGTACCATCCGTTCAGACCTGCATTGGAGTTACCGGTTGCAATTCCGACAGATATACCTGATGCTGCTGCAAGGACACTTGCACGCTGTGAACCACCGAAGTGGGACTCAAGTGCAGTTGGGAACTGCTCGTACTGCTCCATACCATAGAGGTTGACCTCAGTTGCAATGTCGTTGACAACTTCCTGGGTTGGTTTGACCTTGTCCTTCTCGCTTGGGTTCTTCCAGTCGATTTTGTACTTGTCCTTGATGTAGTCCATACCGTAGTATGTATAGTCATCGAGGATGTTGTCGGTGTATGCTGCTGTTGCATACTGAGTGAAACCGACACCGCCGGACATGTAGGATCCGAGCCAGATCTGGTCGAAGAGCATCGCACCAGCACCGACGACCTCAAGGGTTGCCTTTGCGGGGTCGTTTGGATACTTACGGTCTCCCTGGATCATGTCAGCGAAGTGACCGAATTTAATTCCACCTGGCTCGTTCGGGCCACGTGCACGGCGAGCTGGCAGGATGTCGGCCATCTGGATGACACCGGCGTGCTTTGCCGCGTATGAAAGGTCGGCGACTGCTGCTTCACCGGCACACATCCTGTATGCACCAATGAAAGACATACCGAGCTGCATCGCAGACCATCTTGAGGTTGTACCCCCATCACAGGTTCTTGATACGATTGTCGGGATGTGAACAGCCTGCCACATAGACTTGCCGACTGCTGCCTTCAGGGCTTCTGCCTGCTTCTTCGGGAATAACTTCTCGATTGGAATAACAAACTGCTTTTCAAGGCTGTCTGCCATCTCATCGTCACCGGTAAAGACCTTGACGTAACAGTCATCGACAAGTCCGGGGTGAGTCTCAACCATGTGTTCCTGTACGACTGCTGCTCCTGGCATTGCATGGTTCAGGACGTGGAGGTATTCATTGATTGTCTCTGGAGTAACTTCTTTTCCGAGACGCTTCTGGAGTGTCTGGTGGGCGAGGTCCATACCGACAATAATTGTCCTGCGTATGTCGTCCCACATCTGCTGCATTGCTGCATTGTTGACGAAGTGAAGGTCATCACCCTCAACGAAGACACCGGTTCCACTGACCTCATAGGTCATGAGCTGGCGCTGACCGAGTGGGATACCACCAAGGTGGCAGCGTATGGGGTCGTACATCGAGATACCACGGGCCATCTCGGCTTTCTTCCCCTCTACAAGGAATTCCCTCTTTCGGGCAGACTGCTTCAGGCCTTCGCGGGCGAAGACGGTCGTTGTGGATTGTGGGTCCTCTGCAAACTTTGTTTTAAGCGCTTTCAGGAAGAGCTTCTGGGTCTTTTCGATCTTCTTTGCCATTTTTTTCACTCCATTGGCATGAATCCGTATTTAGTACGGAGCGAGTGGATCCGCTGTACATATTCAATATATTCCTCATCATCGCGGAATGCTACACCGCCAAGTGAGTGGAAGATTGTTGTGTGTGCCTTAAGCCACTTCTCGTCCATTGGCTTACCGACTTTGACCACACGGTCGAGCGGCTCTCCAATCTGGTTCTTTACATAATTGACCATACCGGTTTTCTTGTCAAGCAGGCACCTCTGGAGCATGTCGAACATCATCCCGTCTTCTGCAAGACGAAGTGAGTGTCCATGCACAGTTGCACCACGGACACCTGTACGGGCCGGGTCAAAGAGTTCAGTGCCGACGAGTTCCACGGAGTATTTTTCGAGGTCTCTCTCACGGCATTCTACAATCTGACGGCCTGAAAGTGTACCTGGGTCTATTCCACGGTATCGGTATGATTCTGCATAACTTCTAAGATATGGTTGACCCGGTGCGAAATACATCGAGTCTGTAAACTGTATATACCTTACACGGTCACCGTGCTTGGCACCTTCAGTTGGTTCTACAAGTTTGCGTATCGGGCACTTTGGTTCCTGCTGTTCCGATAGTGGCGGGTGAGCACTTGGATATGCGGAACCGGGTGCACGGTGTCCAAGGATGAGAACTATGTCTTCATCCGTAACGTCACGAATCTTTTCGAGCTTATGGCTCGGGTCCATGTACTTTCGCCTGTTCTCGGCGACGATGGATGTTCCGGGCCCATATTGTGGTTTGTATGCCATTGTTCAGTTCACTCCTTAAATTTCTGCGACTTTAAAAGTTTCATCACCGCGTGAATAACCTCGGCCATCTTCTCCCTTGTCGGGGTCTGACCTCGTGTTACGCCGCTTACAATCGCCATCACTGTGCCTTGTGTCACTATTTTGTCCACTTGTGGCATGACTATTGCAGTTTTCACGCCTATTTTTGCAAGGTCCTCATAATCTATGGGGGCCTGCGAAACGACTACTGCATTAATATTGCATGCTGCAAGGATGAACCGGATCTTATGCACCACATGGGAACGCACGTTTCCATGGTGAAGGATCGCAAGTTTATGTCGCTCTATCTGTCTGACTTCCTTCTCTGTGAGTCCAAAGTATGCACCAAGCACACCTCCGCCGATATTTGGTGCGTCTGGCGGTACTCCGCTTCCTGCGTTGAGAATTAGTGTGCTGATGCTGTATTCAATGCCCTGTTGCCTCAGTCCTGACGTGATATCACAGACCGGCTTTGTCACATGGCGTCTGCCTGGTGACATGCCTACGATGATGACATCCGGGTACCGGCATTCGGATATTGTCCCTCTCTGGGCAATACCTCCGCCTTTTCCCATCCCCATTGCCTCGCGGCAGTCCACGACCTGTGTCACACGTCCCATCGGCATTTTAGGTACCTTGAATAATTATCGGACCCTGCTTGCTTTTCGGATCACAAAGGCCTAAAAGGTCTTTATCAAAATCTGGTCCGAATTTTGCATAATCAACGAGAGATGGATCAGTCTTTATGTATTTTCCTTCCTGGATACGGTAAGTAAAATTCGTAAATACTTTGTCAGAAGCGGTTTTAAGTGCAGGTATTACGTCAGCAGAAGTAAGTTCAAGGAGGATTGTCCCTACATGTACCTCTAGCTGTATCTCCTGTTCACCGATATGTATCTGCCTTCTGAGGGTGTGAGGGTTTTCGGTCCCCCTGGCAGGCCCATAGGGCACTATTGCAGGGAGCCGCGGACCATTAAGGACCATTCTCCTCACCCCGCCGGTCTCAACAATAAGATTAAGTATCTTTTCTGTTGTTTCCGGGTCAAGGAGACGTTCGGTGACAATCCTGCACTGAGGATATATGGCTTCAGTCATTCAAATCAGAAAGGCTTATACCGCCTTTGCAATTGCCTGTATCGGGTGGGCAAACTCGTCAATCTGTCCGAATGTGTCCTGGTAGATCTTTGAGGTTCCTTCAGGACTGAACATCTGGGTACCTGCATCAAGTGCACAGGCAGCTACGATACAGGGGATACCGACACCGGCTGCGTGACGTGTAACAACGTGGTTACCATTGAAGACACCTGGTCCACCGCCACCATAAATCGAGTGGCTGAAGAACGAGAATCCAACGGCTACACCCATTACACGGCCGTAGTCACAGCCTGGGAGTCCGGTCTCATGCTCGAGCAGATCGTTAAAGTACAGAAGTGTTGATGATACTGCCTGTGCAAACCTACCTGCACCACAGTTCACCATGGTTGCGGCCATTGTACCGGCCGCTGCATATGCATTCCAGAGCATTGGGTCTTTTGTGTCATAGAAGATAAAGCCACTCTTTCCTTTCTTTCCGGGAGTAATGACTTTGTCTTCAATTGCACGCTCTACAAGGCTCTGTACAACAGAACCGATTGTTCCGGTCTTGCCGTTTGCTTTTACGAGGTCATAGACCATATTGTTTGCATTAAGTCCCTGGTATGCGTATAGAAGGAGCTGTGCACGCTCGAACGGGCCGATGGCCATACCCATCTCAAATTCTCCGGCCTGCTCAAAGGTTGCTGCGAGTGCTGCACCCTGCATTGCATTCCTGTGGGTCATCATCACTGCGTGGTTTGCAGGGATGTTACGGAGTGCATAACCGAGACCTTCATTATTCTGTGGGATTGAAAGGATAGAAACGACGTTTCCTCCCTGCATGTCCATCGTCTGGGGGTATGTACCCCACACGGCTGCCTTAACCATAGCCGCGTCAAACATGCCGACCTTGTACTGGTCAACCAGTGCATAGGTTGTTGCCGCTGCAACGGAGGTGCTTGATACATCGTAGGTTGCTGCTGCATTCATTCGTGCAGTTGGAACCTCAATAAGAAGCATCTTGCCACCTGCAACTTTTGTGATTTTGGTGTCGTCGCCTTCAGTGACCTGGATCATATCCTTAATCTTTGCACTGATTATGTCAACATCTTTAACACAGCTCGTTGCAACATTACGGCCAAGTACCTGGTTTGCCTTTCCACCTACTTTTCCGGTCTTCAATGCTTCATCGATGCCACCAAGATTGACGGCAACGGTCCTCTTTGTGAGGTCAATAAGCTTCAAAACATTCTTGTTCACAAGCGGGCTAATCTTTTCAAGTGAGACGCCGCTTTTGAGCTGTTTTCCCTCATCATCATAGAGGTCAATAGTGTCAGTATATTTCGCCATAGTATTCCTCTTTTAGTGCGTTATCCGCGTACTGTTTCTTCACTGTTCACTGTCTGGCTTTCTTCGTACATTGAAGGTCGCTGATAGTCACTCTACGTCCCCTGATTGGGACAATGGGTACTCTAAGTTTAGTCTTATAAAAGCTTTTATTATTGATTTTTATAAAGAATTCAAAATAATTGGGAAATGAGAGGGAATATTCAAATATTAAAACGAAATGTATTTTCCAACCAAATTAGGTATGAAAAAAAAAAACCTGTGTAATAATTTATACGTTAAATGATATGGAAAAATGGGAATATGATGTGCGCTCCGGCATTTTTGGAGTTCAAATCAATTTTTCCGGATTTATATCTATTTGTTTGCAGCAAATCCTGCTATTGGATTGGGGCCGTATGACTTTACTACATTAACTACGTCTTCAACGACTTTTGCCCATTTGACTCCTTCTGAAGCGGATACAAAGGTCATTCTGAAACGCTTGTCCTCAAGGCCGATATTCTTCAGAAGACTCTTGACCATGAACATACGCTTGGCAGCTTTGTAGTTACCCTCCAGGTAATGGCAGTCACCAAAGTGACAGCCTGAAACGAGTACTCCGTCCGCTCCATCCGCAAAAGCTTTGAGGACGAAGAGCATATCTAAACGGCCAGTACACATGACCCTGACAATCCTGATATCAGGGGGGTACTGTGTCCTTGCACTTCCTGCAAGGTCTGCTCCCGCATAGGAACACCAGTTACAGACCATTCCGAGAATTTTTGGTTTCCATTCATCAGACATTACTGTTCACCCCCGACAAGGAATGCATCAATTTGCGCAACTATCTGAGGTGTTGTAAAGTGCTGCATCCAGATTGCACCACCCGGACAGAACCCTCCGCAAGTACCGCAGCCTTTACATTTTGCTTCAGTTACCTGCATGACCGTACGTCCGTCTTTTTCAATAAGGTCGAGAGCACTATATGGACAAAGTTTAACGCACATTCCACAACCTGCACATTTATCTTCAATGCACATGGCGAAATACGGCTCAAGTTCAACCTCACCCATATGGATGGGAATACTTGCTGCTGATGCTGCTCCTTCTGCAGAAGCGACTGTATCAGGGATATCTTTGGGCCCCTGACAAACACCTGCGAGGAAAACCCCGGCAGTTGTTGTTCCACAGGGATTCAGTTTCGGGTGGGCCTCAAGAAGCCATCCGTCCATGGAACAGGATACTCCAAAGAGTTTCCTTGTCCTGTTTGTGTCTGCTGCGGGTTCAACAGCCGATGCAAGGACTACAAGGTCGACCTCAAGTTCCATCGGTCTGTCAAGCAGTGTGTCATCTGCATAGACTTTGAGGTTCTTTGTTTCAGGGTCTTCAAGGATATTTGCAACTCTGCCCCTGATGAATTTTGCACCTTCATCCTGGATCCTGTAATAGAACTCCTCGTACATCTTACCGAATGACCTGATATCCATGTAGAAGAGATAAGGCTGTGCACCAGGGATCTTCTCGATTATCTGGTGGGCATGTTTGAGTGAATACATGCAGCAGAACCTGGAACAATAGGGCTTTCCTACACCGGTATTGTCACGGGAACCTGCACAAAGCAGGAATGCAATTTTCTTTGGTGTTACACCGTCACTTGGGCGGACAAGATGTCCACCAGTCGGTCCTGAAGCACAGATAAGTCTCTCAAACTCAAGGCTCGAGATAACATTCTCATACTTTTTGTAACCCCACTCTTCTTTCTTTTCAATTGGGAAGATGTCATAACCTGTTGCGAGGATTGCAGTTCCAACTTTAACCTTGATAAGTTCGTCCTGCATCTCAAGGTCAATTGCCTTCTTGTCACCACATGCAGTAACACAAAGACCACATTTCACGCAACTTTCAAAGTCAATCGTGTAAATGAGAGGGACAACCTGAGGGTGGTTAATGTAAATTGCTTTTCTCGGTTTCATCCCGACTTCAAAGTTATTTGGCTTAATAACCGGGCAGACTGCGTCACAGTCGCCACACCCGTTACACCCGCCTCCAACAAAACCACGTGCTTCCGCTTCATCTGGTGTGAGGACTCCTCGTGCCTTCTTCCTGATGGTGACATCAAAATTTCCGATGTATCCTTCAACAGAATCGACATTGGAATAGGTCATGAGCTCGATATTCTTACTCCTTCCTACATCCACCATCTTTGGAGTAAGGATACATTGTGAACAGTCGAGTGTCGGGAATGTCTTATCGAGTTGTGACATCCTTCCCCCGATTGAGGGCTCCTGCTCAATAAGGTAAGTCTTGATTCCTGCTGCTGCAAGGTCAAGTGCTGCCTGCATTCCTGCAACACCGGCTCCAACTACCATCGCGGTAGGTTCAACTGGGACACTCTTCGGAATCAGGTCTTGTAATAGTGCAGCCTTTGCAACGGCAATCCGGATTGCATCCTTTGCCTTGCTTGTTGCACCTTCACTGTCATGCATATGAACCCATGAGTTCTGCTCACGGATGTTTGCCATTTCGAACCTGAACGGGTTCAGACCGCCTTCCTTTGTTGCTGTCCTGAAGGTCGGTTCGTGAAGGCGTGGAGAACACGCTGCAACGACAATTCCGGTCAGGTTGTGTTCCTTTATTGCATCTTCAATCTTTTTCTGACCTGGTGTCGAGCACATATACTGGTAATTGTCAGCAAATGCAACATCTCCCAGAGTCTTTGCATATTCCTGAACATCAGTTATGCTCATTGAACCTGCAATGTTCGTTCCACAGTGGCAGATAAAGACACCAATGCGAGGTTTCTTCTCTTCCTTTGCCATATTTGGGGCAATACCTGCGTCCTTCTTGGCCGTCTTCTGTGCTGCGTCCTTCTTTGTTACTTTCTTTTCAGCCATTCGCACCACTCCTAAAGCACCTTTTCAAGGAAAGGTTCGCAACTTATTCCGTGAAGGTCAAGTGCAAGTTCCTGAGGGGTCATTCCCTGTGCGAGCCCAAGAAGTTCACAGTAATGCAGAACCGGAAGATTGTATTTTACTCCGAACTTCTCTTCTATTTCAATCTGACCACGGTCGAACTGGAGCTGACAGAACGGACAGAGGTCGGTCACTGCATCTGCCTTGACTTCCATGATGTTTATCAGCTTCTCATTCGTGATATCCAGAGAATGGACAATGTCATAACCACGGACACCGCCTCCGGCACCACAGCACTGCATCTTGTTCCGGTATTCAACCGGTTCAGCCCCTAGTGCTGCGACCATCTCTTCCACCCAGTAAGGGTGCTCTGTAGTCCCGAAATGACGCTCTTTTCTTGGTTTCATAAGGTGGCAGCCGTAGTGGACTGCAATTTTTGCACCCTTGAGCGGGGTAGTCACCGAGTCTTTTATCTTTTGAAGACCACAAATTTCAGGGTCATAAAGGAGCTCGGCAAGGTGGAATACGTCAATAGTACCCTTATACTCCATATCGATCTCTTTTAAGACTTCATTAACCATTTTCCGAAGTTCTGCATTTTTCTTCAGTTTATGGTTTACTTCCCAGATTGATTTGTAGCAGCCATTGCAGATGAGTGCAATATCTTTGCCCATCTGTTCAGCAAGGACAAGGTTTCTTGCTGCCATTGCATACCAGACATTGAGGTCAATGGAACCGAAAGCCCCGGGAGCCGGACAACAGCTTGCCCCTTTGAGAGGGAGAAGTTCAATTCCAAGTTTCTTTGCGGTCCGGATTGAGGCTGACTCACTGCCGGGATAACGGTTGGGAGCTATACAACCGAGATAAAATGCATATTGGTGTGATGATTCCATTCCGTTCTCACCCTTCTCTTTCTTTAACTATCCGGTCCGCATTTGCCTTTAACTTGAAATAATCAAGAATTTTCTGTATTCCGGGTATAAATTCCGGATATGAGTGCGTAGTCGGAGGATCTGCCGCCATTCCAAGTTTCTTGCGGGCGGTCCTGTTTACATCATTATTCGGCACACCGTGACCGGTCGTGTAAATTGCCTGAACCGTCTTTAGGAAATTGACTGGGATTATATCTCTCTTAAAGGCGAGATTTCTCATCGCCATGATAACATCGGTCGGGGCAATATCACGTGGACAACGGTCTGTGCAGCTGTAGCAGGTCGTACAGAGCCAGAGGTCCGGATCAGTCAGGGCTTCATTTTCAAATCCAAGGACTGCCCTCCGCATGAATTTACGGATTCGATACGAACTCCTTGGTGCTGACGGACATGATGCGGTGCAGGTCCCACACTGGTAGCACATGTGTGCAATAGTGTCTGAAATCTTTTTTACAGTCTTTGTAAACTCGGGATTCGTATCTTCGCCATAAAAACGGCGGTCCCGCAGTTTATTTTCAAGGGCTTCAGGGTAACCTTTTACTTTCGCCATATTGGTTCCTCACACAGTCTCCATTACCTTGATCTGCACCTGGCCGGTCTTGTCTTCCTTAACCTTGGAAGTCCGTTTTTCGAAAAGTTTTCCCTTTATCTTCTTAAAGAGATCAGTCTCGTCACCCGTGATCCTGATGCTTTTCCGCTGCATTATAATTATATCTTCACCCGGACAAGCATTGACACAGGCCCCACAGAGCATACACAAATCCCTGTTTACTGCAATACTGTCTTCAATTTTGCCTTTCATTTCATGGGCTGGTTTTGAAGACGGCAGGTAAATTGCATTGCATGGGCATACCTCGACACAGGTTGAACATCCTCCCGGACATTTTTCAGGGTAGAAGTTAATGTCACCATCAAAGATCTTTTCTATTTTTATTGCTTCAGTCGGACAGTTACGCTCACACCATGTACAGGTGCAACACAATTTTTGATCAATATCGACCTGACCGGGCAGGATCTTTGAAATAACTTCACGTTCAACCGTTATAGCCTCTTCAGGACAGGCCTCGGCACAGACCTTACAGGCATCACAACGGGTTTCATCCCAGATAACTTCACCTTCGACTTTTCCGGACTCAGCTGTAAATTCTTTGGTTCTTACAGTGATTGCAGGACAGATGGCACCACAGATACCACACTTGGTGCATTTCTCATCATCTACTTTGAAAGTTATCTTTGATTTTATTGCAAACTGCCTTTCTTTACCGTTTGTCTCTGCCCCTTCGAACGCAGGCACATCACGGATTATCGCATCACGCGGACAGACATCTTCACAGATATTACAACGTACGCATTTTTCGTCGTCAATATCTGCTACCATATCATATTCCGGAAATCCATCTTTCTCCCGAATCGGAAGCCGCTCCTCACCATCAATCTTAAGAGCGAGAGCATTAAAGGGACACATGATTACACAGACACCACAATATGAACATTTTTGTTCATCGACATCTACGGGTTCTGCATAATCAACAATTCCTCTTCCTATCGCTCCTACAAGTCCCCGGGTGATTGCTTCCTCAGGGCATGCCTCGACACAGATACCGCAGCCAGTACATAGCTCGGCGTTCAGGACGAGGTTATTCACCTGCTGAAGGAGCCGCTGTTCCATGATGACATTAACGCCATCACGCTTTTTAGAAAACTTGGGAAACAACGCCATAGTAACCTCAATAAATAACTACACTTCCGCTGTCTTCACCGTTGCGGAATAAGACGCCAGTCTAATGACATCATAGGGACATGCCTCGACGCATACTCCGCAGCCGGCGCAAAGTTCGGCCTTAAAGTCAAGGACAACTGATTTTCCGTCCTCAATCCCATAGATCTTTTCATTTGTAACCGGGTCGATCGTGAAGAGTTCCAGTGCATCAACCGGGCACGCTACCACACAGTTGCCACAGCCGGTACAGCGTTCCATGTTGACATGAACTGCAAATGCCATTACTTTCACGCACCAAGATTTATCGATATCATAATCGATCAGGGAAAAGTTGTAAGAGAATGTAATTAAATCTTCTGAACCGTATTTCAAAAATCTGCGCGTTTTCCTATTACACTTATAAAGTAATTGTTGATTTTTTAGTTTTGTTAAATTAATTACTTGTTGGACTGAATGAAAAACTGTGCGCGAAAATTTCTTTCCGATACTTTTTGAGGGAAAATACTGAAATAAGTGTGTATTATACTGGATTTGGCGAATTAAAACCCTGTAAAATCAAACGATGCGCTTCTTTTTTTAAGTGCAACCTGGAGATTCTATTCTTCTGTTAAATCCATATTTGCTTTTAAACATTTCTGAACCTTTCATCTGAATCGATAAGGCGGGCTTTTTTTTCCTTAATCATATCAAGGAAAAACACTGCAATGTTACCCGGACTTATTTGGAAGGCATGAATTTGAAATGATCCGCTTATTACCCCGTCATCAGAATAGTAAACCTCGTCACGGGTTACCCCATCGCCTGTTCTGGCAATTGCCTTATATAAGGCAGGGATATCGGTATTGACAAGTGAAGGAAAAGCCTCTTCAATAGTTTTTCCAATGATCCTTCCATGATCAATTCCTAGAATTCTGTCTGCGGCTTTGTTCGAACCCTTGAAAATAAGTTCTCCTAAATCAGTTAACTCGTAGATATGTGCTCCGAAAGGTGAGCCATTTATAATTGCGCGAAGCCTGTTCTCGCTTGCCTTGAGTTTGGTTTCTCTTAAGGCAAGTTCTTCCAACTGCTGCTTAAGTTCCTCTTCCGAAGCTGCAATCTGTTCATATGCTGCAGCAAGTTTATGGTTTTTCTCAAGCAACTCATCTTCCGTTTTTTTGCGATTTACGATATTCCACAGCCCATTCATGAGAAGAGTCAGCTGTCTCACATCTTCATTATTATAATAACTCTTCTTGTTTGCAACACCGATTACCATTACAATTTTTTCATGGTCAAAGACCGGAAGGTTCATGTGCCGTATAAGAGTTACATGTCCCATCGGAGTCCCACGTTTCAAGGGATTTTCTGCGGGATAATCATTTGTTGTAACCGGTTTACGTTGACGAACAGCTTCACCCCATAATCCGGTCTTCTCAACATCGTATACAATAGGTTTTTCTATTAATTTACATTCTTTCAGGCCAGCTTCCGACCATGAATACATGAACAGTTTCTTCTCGTCATCTGAAAGAAATGCAAGATATCCCATCGAACTCTCAGTTATATCAACAGCTTTTTCAAGTGCAAAGTCAGTTATCTCTTTAACAGGGAGATCACGCATCGAATATAACTGCATCATTACGTTAAGCCGGATTTCATTCATCCTGCGCTGATCCTCCGCGTTCCAGGTTACTATCGAACGTTTGACTTTATGGGCCAGTTCGGCAAACTGCGATTTTGCTTCCCCGCCTTTCTGAAGATAAAAATCTGCCCCGGCGTTTAAAGCCTCGATTACGATTTCCTCTCTGCCTCGCCCGGTGAAGATGATAAATGGAATAGTATTCCCTAAAGCCCGGATAGACTTCAGAAATTCAATACCATCCATATCCGGCATCTGATAATCTGATATTATTGCATCGTATCTCTGGTTTGATAGTGCTTCAAACGCTTTATTTGCGGATGAAACGGTTGTAACAAGTAATTCTCCGGTTTTTTCGAGAAATATTTTCCCGATACTAAGTAATAACTCTTCATCATCAACGTAAAGAACAGAGAACAATGTTATTCAGCCCGATTACTTGGTATATCGATCTTGGCGTCTGATCTAATATGTTTAACTATACACAGTAATTTATCAATAATTTATGCATTATCATTAACTTTTTAAAAAATTAAATAATAAATATAAATTATGCATACATCAACTGAAATAATGCAGACCATAGTCAAGAATGATCTGATCCGGCATTTTTCAACATACGATGGCTGGACTATACACAAACCTGTATCACAGGAATCACCCGAACAGATACTTACAATTTCCCGAAAAAAAGGGGGACAGATTGAACAATATCTTGTGGGAGTCACATTCGCACCAAACGTTCCAAAAACTTTTATTGAAAGGCTTAATTCTCTTGAAAAAGAAACAAGCAATAATACCAGGACGCATGGAAAAGCATTCCTTGTACCGGGTAACACAGATGCAACCGAAGTTCCTGATGGCATTGCAGTTTATAGGATGCGCCATTTTGTCTATAAAGACGATATTCTGGTCTGGTTAAAAAAACCGGAACGAATGGAACGGACAAAACAAATTAGAAATGAAGATCCAATTGCATTATAGAGAGACCTTATCCTTTTTCTTATGTGATAATTTTCTCTGATTAAATCCTGTTAAACACAAGGATCACATCCGCAAAGTCTATGTGGCCATTGTTATTCAAATCAAAGTACTATATCGGCTTATTTTCGACAATCCATCCCATGTTTTGAAAGAAAAGCACTACGTCAGAGAAGTCATTCGAACCATTGCTAGTGATATCCTCACAAAGGCCTTCGTCATCCAGGTCGGCCAGTTACCGGAGACAACACGGAAATGGCCGTAGTTGAATCTGATGAGTTCCAGTGGGAAGAGGAGAGGGTTGTTCAGAAGGAGGTACTATTGTATATGTAACAGTGGGAAAAAATGATAAATAAGACATAAATCTATCTTTGTATCTCATCCCTATAACGCCACTTCCCTGTTGGAACCTTAATCTCAAACCTTTCTCCTTTTTCAGGTTCATCGTCAACATACAGGACACGGATAGCATCTGCCATTACAATCTATTGTCTACCTGTATGTACATATTTTTTTGTTAAACTAAAAAAAAACATCTCATTCCGGCCCGTAAGGACTTCCTTTATGAGCAGGTACTGCCACAAGAGTCTCTATTTCCATCCGGTCTGCCCTCTTTAACATCATGTTCATTGCGACTCTTTCATTCGGGGCTTCAAAAATTACTACAGTGTCATACTTTCCAAGTGTCCAATAGATGCCCAGAAAGCTGATTTCTCTTTTCATATCATCCTCTATATCCTTAGTGTTCTGGGCAACTACTTCCTTACTTAATTGAGTTTTAAATTTTACAAGTGCAATAAAAAGCATAACTCACCTCATCCCTTTTCAGGTAATTAAATCATGAGGGGAGATGTTATTTAAAATTAATGGCTGGAAATTTATTTTTTCATCATGAGCCTGTCTAACCAGGTTATACTACAATTGGACAAACCTGTATTTTAAACAGTCAACTTTGGCAAGAAGTTTTATTGATGGACCACTGACTCCATATGAGAAAATGTCTATGGCTTCACCAGTTGATATGATTGTTGTCCTTTTCCAGATGGTCTGTGTTATCATCGTTGTTGCCCAGGTAGTAACCAGCTCAAGAATTTTACGTGAACCCTTGATCCTGAAAAGCACATGGAGAAACGCCCTGATTATTGGGGTAATCTTTGGGCTCCTATCTATCTATGGTACATACACTGGGTTTGAGTTCCTCGGGGCAAAGATAAATGTGAGGGACCTCGCCCCTATGATTGCCGGACTGATCGCCGGACCTTTCGGCGGCATTATTGCAGGTCTGATAGGTAGTCTCCAACGCTATTCACTCGGAGGCATTACTGCAGTTCCCTGTTCAATTGCAACAATTCTAGCCGGCCTTATAGGAGGTTTAATCTATCTCAGATTCAAACGCCATTTTTGCGGAGTGAAAGTCGCTGTGGTTTTCGCTGTACTCATGGAATGTTTACATATGCTATTGATTTTGCTTTTAGTCCAGCCATTTTCTGTTGCCTGGGAGATAGTCAGTGTGTTGATAGTACCAATGGTCCTTGCAAATGCAATCGGCATGGCAGCATTCTCTATAATTGTCTCAGATTTTCTTCTTCGACAAAAAAATACATGTGGAAATGAAGAGAAAAAAACTGAAAAAATCAATTAATACATGTTTTTCAGGGTCTGTAAATTCCTTTTGGAACCGCTATCTCGAACCTGGCGCCTTTTCCAGGTTCGCCAGTCTCTTTAATCCCAATTCCAGTTATAGATAGGATCTCTTTTATTAAAAAAAGTCCAAGGCCGGTATTTTTACCAAACCCACGTTCGAATATCCGCTCTTTTTCATTATATGGTATACCTCCCCCATTATCCTCCCAAACAATAGTCAACCCTTCCTCTTTCTCTCTGGATATTATCCTGATCTCCGTAATTCCTTCTGCATGCCTGATGGAGTTATCAAGCAGGTTTAAAAATACATTCTCAAGCATTGGATCTGCATATACCTGCACAGTTGACATATCGGAATAGAGCGTTATTTTTTCTGGTATAAGAAGAGTGGAAACTATCTTATAGATTTCCTGCCATTGCGGTTCATACAAGCCAAGGTTCTGGTAGACCCTGGTAAACTCGATTTGCAACTCAATTGCATCTGTAGCGAGTTCCATTTTTCTGCAGAATTCGATTATTTCATTGTCTGTAAATTTCTTGTTTGCAAGGCTTAGATATCCCCGGATGACAGAAACATTGTTGAGAATATCATGACGTGTAATGGTGGTCATTAATTTTAGCTGACGGTTTGCCTGCATGATTGCTTCTTCTGCCCGTTTGCGCAATGTTATGTCCTGGCATCCCCCGTAAAGAATCAACACTTCCGCATTTTTAGGGTCAGCTACGCATTCTGTACATGATTGAATCCAGACTATTTCACCGTCTTTTCTTCTGATACGCAATTCAGATGTGCCGATTTCCCCTGGGGAAAGACCTACAACTTTACTTTCAAATAAAGGAAAGTCATCATCAATCACAAGTTGACCCCAACAGTTCATATTCAGGATTTCATTTTCATTATAACCTGTTATGAACTCAATCGCACCGGTCAGCCAGTCTATCCTGAACGGACCACCGTTCGGTGTATTTCTGCATGAGTAGGCAAAATCAGTTATCGTTTCAGAGATATGCCTGAACCGTTCTTCGCTTCCCTGAAGTAATCTCTCACTCTCTTTCAGATCTGTTTCAGCCCTTTTCCGTTCAGTTATATCAATTACAATAACGCCAATCCCAATAATCTGGTCATTATTTGTTTTTACCGGGTAGTAATTACCAATCCAGTATTTGATTATATCAGGGAAAGCAGGTGTCATCCCTGATATTTCTATATTTAGAACCGGTTTTCCGGTTTTTATAATCTGTTCGTAAATAGGTTTGACAGTGGACCATATTTCGGGTACAACCTCTTCAAGCGTCCGCCCAATATGATCATTCACAGATTTCCCATTGATCTCAGCAAGAGTTGAATTGATCTGGACAAATCGATAATTTGTATCCATGAATGCAAAACCTACCGGAGCATTTTCATTGAGTGTCCTGAATAATGCTAATGATTCCTCCGCGATTTTTTTGGATTCGATAAGCTCCAGATCCATCTTTTTTTGTTCAGTAATATCCCAGCAGATACCACTTATCCGGCCTGCAATGTCATTATTGTCATAATGGACCATACCCCTTACTGCAATGGTGTGGACACTGGCATCCGGCCAGACAACCCGCCCCTCTATTTCATACGGTGTTTTCTGAACAATCGATTTTTTAAACACTTCACGGACTGTCGGTCTGTCATCAGGATGAAGGATCTCAAAAAATTCTTCTTCTGTTCCTGCAAAAGTCCCGGGTTTTATCCCTAAAAGTCGGTGAACCTGATCATCCCATATCCGTTTATTGTTTCTGATATCCCAGTCAAAAATACCCATACCTGAGGACTTCAATGCAAGAGAAAGCCGCTCCTCACTCTCCTGAAGCGCTCTTTCCAGCCTGCTCTGTTCCGTAGTGTCAATTGTGGTTGTCAGGACAACTTTTTCTTTATCGATTTCAATTATTTTCGAATTCAATAAGGCAAAATAAAGGGTGCCGTCTTTCTTTTTTAATATTACCCTATAATTCTTAATCTCGCCATTATCTTGTAATTTTCTGACAATCCTCGTGCGATCGTCTGGATTTACATAAGTATCTATAAGATTAATAACTTTAAATTCTGGAAGATTATAACCGGTAATTTGCTCCATCATCGGATTTATATCAAGAACTTTACCTTCGAGACTTGAAATTCCGATACCAATTGGAACTGACTCAAATAGAATATGGAAACGTTTATCACTTTTGCGCAATTCCTCTTCAATTTGTTTTCGCTTGGTAATATCACGTGCTATTGTAGATGCACCTGTTATATCACCCAGAGCATTTTTTATAGGCGAGATTGTAAGCGACACATCAATTATTTTTCCATCTTTTCGTACTCGTTTTGTTTCAAAATGATTGATAAGCTCTTTTTGTTTAATTTTTTCAAGTATATTCTGCAGTTCATCTTTTTCTCTGGCAGGAATAAGGATAGAGACAGATTTACCAATAACCTCATGAACTGTGTAACCATACAGTCTCTCAGCCCCGGTATTCCATGAAACAATTATCCCTTCAAGAGTTTTCCCGGTTATTGCATCCTCTGAAAATTCTACAATGTTTGCAAGGTGCTGGCGTTCCTCTTCTGCCTGTTTCAGTTCAGTAATATCCTGGACGAGACCAAGCATTCGTGACAGCTCTCCGGATGTGCCGAACTGGATTCTTCCCCTCGCCCAGATCCACCTGATCTCTCCATCCGTACGCTGTATCCTGCATTCAAACTCCCAGTCATGCCTGTCCGTTTGGGCTTCATTGAAAGCCTTGTTTACAAATTCACGGTCTTCAGGCACGACATGTTCCAGAAACATTTCATAAGTCCATTCTGGGAGAAGGGTCTTGTAACCAAAGATCTGGTCATGCCGGAGTGACCTCCAGGCAGTATGGCCCACAAGGTCAAGGTCCCATGTCCCCATCTGTGCAACATTAAGGGCAAGTGACAGGCGTTCTTCGCTCTCTCTCAAAGCACTTTCAGCAGAAATTCGCTGTTCTTCCTTTTCAATTGTTACAAGTGCAAAAGATATATCACGTGACATCTCTTCAAGAAGAGTAAGTATCTGTTCATCGAAAAACCCCTTTTTCGGGGAGTAAACAGATATAATACCTGAGTCCCGGGTCCCGGGAGCAAAAGGGAATGTTGCATTCGCCAGATGGCCGTCTCTTAATTCAGTTTCATGCCAGGGCTCTATGTTTGGATCTGCAACATATTCGCGAACATCTCCAATAGAAGCAACCCGCACAATCTTTTTTGAATTTGTGTCAGCAAGGCCTATCCAGACTGCCTTGAAACCCCCAATTTCAACAAGTATACGGCATATTTCAGAAAATAGTTCTTTCTTGTCTCTTATGTAAGCAATTGCACGGTTTGTTGCCGAAAGAACAGAATAAAGCCGGTTCTGAAAAACTATCTGCTCTTTTGCTCTCCTTCGGTCAACAGCCATCCGGATTTTATGCATAAGTTCGGCAAACTGGGACTCTGGTTCGCCTCCTTTCTGGAGATAAAAATCTGCACCATTGTCAATTGCTTCAATTACTATTTCTTCCCTGCCTTTTCCGGTGAAGAGAATAAAGGGAATATCAACGGATTTAGACCTGACCACCTTTAAGAATTCAATACCATTTATTTCAGGCATCTGGTAATCAGAAATGATAGCATCGTAACATGCTATGTCTTCTTTATTGAGGACCTCTTTTGCAGAACTCGATATCGTGACTTTAAATTCCTGTGAATCTTCCAGGAAAAGTTTACCTAATTCAAGAAGCGAAGTTTCGTCATCAACATAGAGAACATTGAACATGAATGCCACTCAACTGTAGCCTTATATCGACGATAATATTTATAAAAGTAGGTGACAGGGTGCATTTAATTATGAGTGAAACTTAAATTCAATACCTGATAAAATCAAGTAAAATTTTAAATTAAGTGCCTTAACAATGAAACAGAACATCAATAAGAACAACTGGAAGAATCGTTTGTATCAAAAATATGACTTATAAAAGGGGGCATTAATAGATGACAAAGTCAATCCGGGTCCTCTATGTTGATGATGAACTAGCTCTCCTTGAACTTGGAAAGTTGTTCCTTAAAGAATCAGGAGAATTTTCTGTAACTACAATTGCTTCGGCACCTGCAGCAATAGAACTTCTCAATAAAGAAAAATTTGATGCCATCATATCGGATTACCAAATGCCAGGTATGGATGGCATACAGTTTCTTGTTGAAGTGCGGTTACATTTTGGGACAATTCCATTCATCTTATTAACTGGCAAAGGCAGGGAAGAGGTAATTATCCAGGCCATCAGTAACGGAGCGGATTTTTATCTCCAGAAAGGAGGAGAACCCGAGTCGCAGTTTGCTGAACTTTCACATGTTGTCTAAACTGCTTGCTGAAGACTACCATATCCAAATTGCTACCAATGGTGCGAAGGCACTGGATATTGCGGCAGGTGTTAACCCACCTGACCTTGTCCTGCTCGACATCATGATGCCGGAAATGGATGGCTATGAGGTCTGCCGGCGACTTAAGGCAAACGAGCTGATAAGGAGCATCCCGGTAATTTTTGTAACAGCTATGGATGCCACCGAAGATGAAGAGAAGGGGCTTTCACTTGGGGCAGTCGACTATATCTCAAAGCCATTCCAGCCAGGGATTGTCAGGGCATGGGTGCGAAATCAGATTGAACGAAAACGGGCAGAGGAGACAATGCTCGAAGCACAGATGAGAACTGCAACGGTTCTCGATAGTATTGCAGATACATTCTATTCTTTGGACAATAAATGGCGTTTCATTGAGGTCAATCCAGCAGCAGAGAAAGATCCATTCGGGAGGCCTGCAACTGAATTGCTTGGAAAAGTTATATGGGATTTATATCCTGATTTGCTGGGAACGAGAATTCACGAGCATTACCTCAACGCCATGAAAAACTGTTCCCTGGAGCATTACGAATCGAAGTCTCCATTAAATGAGCATTGGTATGAAGTGTTCATGTATGGGCGGAGAAATGGCATTGATGTCTACATGCGTGATATCACTGAACGCAGGCAAGCAGAGGACGCACTACATCAGGCGAATAAAAAACTTACCCTTCTCTCTAGCATCACCCGTCATGACATTAACAACCAACTTACGGTGCTGATAGGATTCCTTTCCTGTATGAACAGGAATAGAGAGGTGAACAGGACTCCCTTTTTGAATCAGGATATAATAACTACCCTCGATATGATTTACTACCCAACCTGCTCTTTTGAAAGCAGCCACGTGGAGATCTCCCGATGCACGGGGTAATTTAGGCATGGGTTATCTCAGGAATTTCCAGGGAGAAAGAAAGAGAATCCTGAGTTTGATTGTCAAGAAGTGTACAGGTTGCAGTTTTCACTCGACTTATAATACAACCGGCTATCGCTTCGTTGATCGATTCAAGGGCTTCTTCGAGCGTATCCCCTTCAGAAAGGCAGCCAGGAAGATCAGGGCATTCCATGACATAATGGCCTTCTTCGTCTTTTTCACAAAGTATTGTTAATTTCATATTTACCAAAAAAATCCTTTTATAATAATATAATATTGCTAATCATTATCTCTTTTCCCTTTCTCTATAAAGACTCAACTCGATAGAGGCCAAAAAACCTGACGGATTCTCCCTCTTAACATTCTCAAAAGTTCTTATTGAAAACAGATCTTTTAGAATAACTGTTTGTAATTGAATAACATCCTCTATCTTATGCACTTCCAGGACCCTCTTGATAGCATTATCTTTTAATCTAAGTAGATTATCATTAGGGACATTAACCGGATTCATCCGGCATATTGAGTTATCACCCTTGCATCAGATACTTTATTACTGGAATGCAATGGATTTTATCTGCCCCTATATCGATAATATCCTCGTAATCATTGGTTATAAGGAAATTTTTAGTATTTCTAAGTCCTTCAATTGAATTTGTGAAACCTGCAATCTCTCTCTCTGGTATAGCTGTTACGGATACATCTTCATACCAAACCTGGACTCTTTTTACTATATTCATCCCTTCTTTAATGATAAAATCAGTTTCGCTGTCGTTTGAATAATAATAGACTTCTTCATGCTGCCGTTTGAGATGACAATAGATGACGTTCTCTACAAGCCACCCAATGTCTTCAGAAAATGCAAAAGCAACCCGGTTACGAAGACCGGTATCTATTGCATAAGGCTTAAATCCGGCCCTCATACTTTTCCTGAGTGAATATGAAAATTTCTGAAGTGTAAAAAGGAGATAGCTTTCTAATATTGCCGATACATAATTCTCTGTTTTGTCCTGAGAAATTGAAAAATTGTTCTTAAACTTATTGATGCTGGTCAGCCTCGCCACATTAGTAAGAAGATATACAGCCAGGTTACGCAGGTTAGCAACGTCACGTATCTCGTGGCGGGTAACGATATCCCGATATATCAGGTCCTCGAAATAGTTTTTAAGAAGTAATTCTTTATCATCGTCAGATTCTTTTAGCGTTATTTCAGGAAAACCACCGTACTTTAGGTAGTTATAAAACATCATTCGAATACCTGATTTTTGCGTAATGTAGTCATGTTCAGTTTTAACATTAATATTGTTAAATCTGAGAAACTCTTGAAATGAAAGTGGGTAAACCTCAAATGAAATATTTCTGCCTGTAAGTTTTGTCCCGGTTTCACGGGATAGCATCTGTGAGGAAGGGCCGGTGACAAATACCTTTATTTCTTCGGTCTCACTACGACCCAGTACCCATCTCTCCCAACCTGGAATATTTTGAATTTCATCTAAAAAAAGCCAGCATTTCCCTAGAGAATTTACCCTTTCACGATATGTCCGGTATATCTGCTCAAGGAGATCAATAGAGTATTCCCGTGAGAAGAGGGGTTCTTCAAGATTGACTCGTAGAATGGATACGGGTTTTTCTCCCCTCGCTAGAAGTGAGCGAATAATCTGGGCCATAATGGTTGATTTACCTGACCGCCTGACTCCTTTTAGAACAATGATTTCTTTGGATTGAAGCTCGTTAAGGCAGGATGAAATAAGATCTCTTTTAATTCCGGGATCAATTCTGCCCGTATTCCAAAAACGATTGTAAGAGAAAAGAATTTCAAGAATTTTTGCAGATTGCATCGAGGTTCATCGGTTTAGTTTGGAATATATCACTAAATATTACCGATATATCGGTAGGCTCTGCATTAATAAATTTCGTAACTGTTCAGCCCTGAATACCTTTTTTTACATCAGATGATTAATTGCATCTCAATTAAGAAATAGAGGGCCATACACCGTTAGTACTTTATATAATGAGAGATAATA
>Ga0209083_1000417_pt1 | contig 63540 bp, 33 predicted proteins | sample AM7aDNAmetaG_FD_184132 | JGI IMG/M metagenome (GOLD analysis project Ga0209083, IMG submission 184132) | Freshwater microbial communities from Finland to study Microbial Dark Matter (Phase II) - AM7a DNA metaG (SPAdes) (version 3) | ecosystem: Environmental > Aquatic > Freshwater > Lake ... | reverse complement strand
CCCGCTGTGAATCAGACTTGTAAAATTTATAAATTGTATATAACTGTTTATAAGGTAATTATAAATGCCAAAAATCCAAATATTATACCTGACAAAATGCAACTTGGGTTAATACTTCAACCTGTTTTACAGTGGGGTAATTCACCTGCTGGTGGTGGAAGTTTCTGGGCTATTACGAATTGGTTTGTTGGTTCACCTGAAACCGGAATTGCACTTCACGGTCCATTGGTTCAAGTTAATTCAGGAGACATTCTTCAAGGTATTATGACTTTACAAGGTCAGTCAGGAAACAAATTCAGTTATCGTTCATCATTCAATGGCTTTCCCTCATGCGACTTATCTATTTCTGATATTGAAGAACTAACTTGGGCAAATGAAACATTGGAGTGTTACGGACTAAAGCAATTTTCAGATTATCCGAATACACAGTTAACAGCAATGACTAATATTGAAATACGAGTAGGTGAAGCACAATCACTAATACAATGGTTGCCTCATAATAATGTTACTGATAACGGTCAACATTGCTCAATAATAAGTAACGCATCTCCCAACGGAAGTGTAACTTTATGTTATAGAGAGCAACTTGCTTAAACACTTCAATAAACATTAATGTGTAAATATTAATTATTTATTTAGTGATAGTCTCACCCTTCGTGAGGCTATCACTAATCACAATCAATCAATTAATTATCTGCTTACCGAATACGGCCTATCACCTACCAACACGCCCCTTTAAACCGCGGGCTGGTTTTCCATAACGTACTTTATCGTTCCACCATTCGTTAACTCTTTATAAGTTAAATAGTTCCTTGTAAATGGCTGGCCATTTAGGGTGGAGGATTGTATGTATTTGTTGGACAGTGAATTACCATTTGCCTCTATCACAAGGGTTTTGCCATTTTCGAGGTGGAGGGTCATTTTGGGGAACAGTGGGCTGCCAATCACATATTGGTCGGTGCCGGGACAAACGCTGTACAAGCCCATCGCACTGATCACATACCATGAGGAGGTTTGCCCCTGGTCTTCGTCGCCGGGATAGCCATCGGGACCAGAGTTGTACAATTTGCTCATCGCTTCACGTACCCAATACTGCGTTTTCCATGGGGTGCCGGCGTAGTCGTACAGATAGATCATGTGCTGAATGGGCTGGTTTCCATGTGCATACTGTCCCATGTTGATCATCACCATCTCTGTCATCTCGTGGATCACCCGTTTGTAGGTGCCAACTTTAAAGGTGTTGGGAACTGAAAAGACAGAATCGAGCTTGGAAACAAAGTTCTTGTCGCCTCCCATCAGGTTGATCAATCCCTGGATATCATGAAAGACCGACCAGTTGTAATGCCAGGCCGAACCTTCGGTATATGGGCCGCCCCATTCGGTGGGATCAAAATCCTTCACCCAATTGCCTTTTGAATCCCGCCCCCGCATAAAACGAGTTGAGGCATCATAGACATTCTTGTAATTGAAAATCTGCCGTTTAAAGATATTTTCATAATACGAATCACCTGAAAGCCTTGCTATTTCCATGGCACAGAAGTCATCATAACAGAATTCAAGTGTTTTTGCTACAGCCTCCCGATATTCAGGGTAGGGGACATATCCCAATGCAAAATACTCTTTCGAGCCATCCCTTCCGTTCGATGGACCATAAGGTCCTTTGTTGGTGGCTTCGTGGTACATCGCTTCCAGTGCCTTCTTCGGATCAAAAGTTCTGATCCCTTTCGCATAAGCATCGGCCAAAAGCGAAGCGGCATGATTGCCTACCATCCCATCGCTATGTCCCGGAAAGGACCAGGATGGGAGCCAGTTGCTTTGCTCATAAGCATCCACCAACGATTTCACATAACGGCCATGCATTTCGGGATGCAGCAAAATATTGAGCGGGAATTGTGCCCTGAAGGTATCCCAGAAACCGGTATCCACAAACATGTACCCTTCGTGGACCTTCCCATCATAAGGACTGTAATAGATTGGCTGCATGTTGGCATTGAACTCATAAAAATGACGCGGGAAGAGCATCGAACGGAAAAAACATGAATAGAATGTGGCTTTTTCTTCAGAAGTACCACCCTCAATTTCAACTTTACCTAATTGTTTCTCCCATGCTTTGGCTGCGGCGGTTTTGGCATCTTCAAGGGTCTTTAAACCTGCAAATTCATGCTTAAAGTTTAGTTCCGCCTGTTCAGGACTGATAAACGAGGAGATCACCCTGGCTTCCACTTTGGCTCCCTTGGCAAATTGGATATAAGCCCCAATGTAATTGTCTTCGGCTTCGGCATTTCCAGGACTCAATTCGCCGTTCTTGTTTTTCCAGGTCCCATAAGTCGAAAACGGCTGATCGAAATAAATCACAAAATAGTTGGCATATTCTTTAGGCAATGAGCGGTTCCCGTTTTTGCAGTAACCAACGATTTTCTTCTCTTTGGGAAAAATCTTCACCATGCTTCCGCCACTGTTTCCGTCAACAATCACATAGGAATCTTTCCCTTTTGGAAAGCTGAACCGGAAATAGACGCCACGTTCCGTCGGCGACATCTCGGCAGTTATTTTGTTGTCGAACTTTACCCTATAATAGTGTGGGTGGGCACTTTCATTTTCGTGACTGAACTTTGCCGCACGCTTGAACTGATCGACCACCAGATCGCCTGTAACCGGCATCAATGAAAAGGCGGCATAATCGTTTGTCCAGGAACTACATTGGTGCGTCTGCCGGAATCCACGGATGGAGTCTTTCGGGTATTGGTAGATCCAACCATCCCTGTTGAGCCCTGTCTGGGGTGTCCAGAAATTCATTCCCCATGGCAGTGCCAACGTTGGATAGGTATTCCCATGGGTCAGTTCAAATTTGGAATTGGTTCCCTGTAAGGTATTGACAAAATCTACAAGGCTTTTCTGAGCTTGCAATTCAATGGAATTGATTAGGACCAAACATCCAAACAAAAGTTGGACAATTTTGGGATTTAGATGAATGGTGTCTCTTTTTTTCATGATTAAAGCTTTTTTTATATGATTTTGAATATAAATACATTATCATTTAATTACTTAGTTATTAGTTTTCTTGTTCTATTTGTGTACCGAAAATTTGTAGATAGTTTGCGACTTAAATGTTTCCCCTGGCCTTAAAATGGTATTCGGAAATTCTGGCCGGTTGGGCGAATCGGGAAAATGTTGTGTTTCGACACAGAATGCACCATATTTTGCCATAGGTTTCCCATTTCGACCTATAATCTTATCGCTTAGATAATTACCAGTATAAAACACAAGGCCTGGCTCGGTCGAATAGACCTGTATTGTCCTCCCACTCGATGGTTCATAGGCATTTGCCACCAAAGATAACCTTCCTTTGGTATTATGCAAAACATAGGTCAGGTCATAACCATTACCACCCTTTATTTCTTCTATTCCTTTGCCTATCAATCTAGGGTGGGTAAAGTCGAAAGGTGTTCTCTTGACTTTCAGGATCTTGCCGGTAGGGATCAGGTCGTTTGTCGCATCAAGGTACTTGTCGGCAAAAATCGTCAAATGGGTGTTTACTACTTTGGTTTCCATGCCTCCCGAAAGGTTAAAATAGGTGTGGTTCGTCAGGACAACCGGTGTTGCTTTATCAGTTGTAGCAGTGTAATCTATCTTGAGTTCGTTGTTATTTGTGAGACAATAGGTTACAATTACTTTTAAATTCCCTGGGTAACCCTCTTCACCATCTTTGCTGAAATAAGTCAATTGAAGGGCAATCCAATTATTTCCATGTATTTCCATTATTTCCCATATCCTTTTATGAAATCCCAGCACGCCCCCATGTATGTTCGACGTAAGGTTGTATTCCTTCCCATCGAGCTTGAACTTTTTATTTGAAATTCGTCCGGCAACCCGCCCCACACAAGCCCCCAATAATGCATTCATAGATCCAGTATAAGATTTAAGGGAATCGAAACCTAGCACCACGCTTCCCATTTTCCCATTTTTATCCGGGGTTAGGATTTCGGTAATCGTGCCTCCGAAATTGATCACCCTGACCATCATTCCCTTGTTGTTCGTGAGGGTATATTGGTAAATCTTTTGTCCTTCCGTTTCACCGAAAAACGATTTCGCAATGGAGGGCTTTTCTGTTTTGTTGCGTGAGAATCCGGATGGTTTGGACAACTTTGCTCCTGATTCTGCATGGACTTGAATGGTCCCTAACAGAAAGCAGAACGTGAAAATGAATCCTCTCAATAATCTTTGCATAATCAATTAAATTGAAGATGAAATCAATCTTACACTTCTCAAAGCCAAACCCTAAAAATAGACCACCCTTTTCCTTTTGATCCTAAACAATTTGGAAAGTGGACTATGTGTATCTGTTTTCCCAAGCGATATGACACCATAAAGTACTTTTGCGGGATCAAAATCGGGGTGTACCGGAATAAATACCTGGTTGTTTTCGGTAGTTGCAAATACTCTTTGTTTGTACCCACCTTCCGGAAGTTGAACAAACACAAGTACTGCAAACTTCTGTGATCGAACAGGTTGTACTTGGGGAATTTCCCACGAAAGTTCCCAACCTTCTTTGGTCCTTTTCACTTTAAACTGTTGTGGGACTGGCAAGTCCATATCCGTTAAAGCATCGAAACCAATACTGTCGGGCTTTTGGGTTCTGGTTTTCTCAGAATTGGTAATTCCATTTTGGGCAACAAATGTTTCAGCCGATTGGATATCCTCTTTTGGCAGCTTTACTGGGTTCCTTAAACTAAAGGGGATATCGACCTTGCTGCTCAGTAGGTTGCTGTTGAGTACGTTGAGTTCCGCAGTTGAAAGTTTGACAAGATGGGACGCACTGTACAATGCAAAACCCCTCACATTCTCGTATTTTCGCAGGATCGAAATTTGCTGGCTGATCTCCTTCGGATTGGTAAATGTTTTGGCGCTGCCTGTCGATTTGTACAATGCCTGTCCCAAATAGAGCGGTTTGCCGAAACTGTGGTCATTCCACCATTTCGCTAGATCTGAAAAATCGCCAAACCGGTTTCCCTGTTCCCAGTACAATTGGGGGATAACATAATCGATCCAGTTGTTGGAAAGCCATTTGTAAACATCGGCATACAAATCATCATACGAGGTGGTTGCCTTTTCGCCGGGAGAACCCTGCGGGTCATCTTTCCTGTTCCGCCAAACCCCAAAGGGGCTGATCCCCAATTTAACCGAAGGTTTCACAGCCTTGATACTGTCGTGGATTGCCTGAATGAACAGGTTGATATTTTCGCGCCTCCAATCACCCAACCGGTTGGGATAGAACTTCTTCCCATATTTGCTAAAGGTTTTCTGATCGGGGAATTTTTTCCCCTTTACAGGATAAGGATAAAAGTAATCATCGAAATGAACTGCATCAATGTCGTATTTCCGCACAACTTCCATGATTACTTTGAGCAGATGGCTCCTTACCTGGGGGAAACCTGGATCAAAAAATACTTTTTTGTCGTAAGGGTGAAGATAACCCGGATTTTTTGCGGCAAAACTTTTTGGATCGAGAGGATAAACTCCTGTGTTCCTTACCCTGAAAAGGTTGAACCAGGCATGCAATTCCATCCCTTTTGAATGGCAGAGCTCAATGGCAAAATCGAGAGGGTCGAATAATGGAAGCGGTGATACCCCTTGTTTACCGGTCAGAAAAATGGACCAAGGCTCTGTCTTTGAAGGGTAAAAAGCATCGGCGGCAGCCCGAACCTGAAAAATCACCACGTTCAGGTGCAACTGTTCGATCTGTTCGATCAACTTTATCAGTTCTTTTTTCTGAACATCGACGGGAAGCCCTGGGGCTGAGGGCCAGTCGATGTTATTGATTGTGACAATCCAAACCCCCCTAAACTCATTGGGGGGAGTATTGTCTGCCAGACTTTCTTTTACAAGGAGTATCTGGAGTGAAAGGAATAAAGCAAACAGTGAAACCTTTACGAAACGGAAGCCGCAATTTTCACAACCTGAAAATAAGACCAAATATCTGATAATGAATTTATTATAAGGTTATTGAATCATGGGTAGTACTTCACAAAAGCTTCCATGGCTTCGTACTCTGCCATTCCAAGTTGGTCGTATAGTTTCGCGGTGGTGCGGTTACGGAACTCTGCCCTTTCCCAAAACTCACGTTCGTCTTCGCCCATAAACATGGCGCCTTCCTTTTGTGATTGGTGCCGTAAGATGGCTTCTCGTTTTCTGGAAAGCTCAACGGGACTGATCGGAACAGCCATCTCAATTTCGTGAGCCTCCCATTCTGCCCAGGCTCCCCTGTACAACCAAATCCAGCAGTTTTTCATCCACTCCTGCTCTTTCAAATTTTCAAGCGCTATCAATACAGCATCAAGACAAACACGATGTGTTCCGTGTGGATCGGAAAGGTCACCTGCTGCAAAAACCTGGTGAGGTTGAATGGTCTCAAGGAGATTTTTAATGATGTTGACATCCTGTTCCCCAATCGATGATTTTATTTTCATTCCGGTTTCATAGAAAGGAAGGTCAAGGAAGTGCATATTTTCCTCTGGAATTCCAAAATAGCGAAGCGCTGACCTTGCTTCCATCCTTCTTATCAGCCCTTTGACTTTCCTTAAATCAGGGATATCAATCTGGTTTTCTTTCTTGTTTCTGATAAAATTAAGAACTTTAAGATATTGTTCTTCTGCCTTTGGGTTGTTGTAGTCGTAATAAGTTGAATATTCGTGGTGGAATCCGAGGAACCTTGTTACATATTCGTCGGAAACTGCAAAATTGCCCGAAACTTGATAGGCAACATGCACTTCATGCCCTTGTTCTACCAAACGAAGCAAGGTGCCACCCATCGAAATAACGTCATCATCGGGGTGGGGACTAAATATGATGATCCTTTTTTTAGCCGGTTCTGCACGTTCGGGCCTGAAAGTATCGTCAACATTGGGTTTACCTCCTGGCCAACCCGTTATGGTATGTTGTAAATCATTGAATACCTTAATGTTGATGATGTGTTGTGCCCCAACGGTTGCCAAAAGGTCGCTGAGTCCGTTATCATTGTAATCCTTTCCCGTCAATTTTAAAATCGGTTTTTTTGTTTGTCCACAAAGCCAGAGTACTGCTTTTCGCACCAACTGGTCATCAGTCCAGTCAAGACTGTCGAGCAACCAGGGAGTTTTAATTCTGATCAGTTGTGAGGAAGCACTGCTATCGAGGATAAACTTAACGTTGTTGTGGTGTTGCAGAAATGAAGCAGGTATCAGACTATCAGGATCTTCCTCGACAGCTTTCTGCACAACCTTGGCCTTGTACTCACCAAATGCAGTTAGAATGATTTTTCTGGCACTTAAAATTGTATCGATGCCCATGGTGATCGCCCTACGTGGAACATTGCCAAATCCCTGGAACTGGTTCGCATCTTCCTGACGCGTTACCGGGTCAAGTGTTATGATACGCGTCCGGGTATTTCGCCCTGAACCTGGCTCATTAAATCCGATATGGCCGGTCCTTCCAATTCCAAGCAACATCATGTCAATTCCACCCGCATCGGCAATTTTTTTCTCGTAATCGCGGCAATAGTCATGAACAGTCTCAAGAATGATTGTCCCATCCGGAATATGAATGTTCTGGGGAAGAATATCAATGTGGTTCAACAAATGGGTCTTGATGTATTGATGGTAACTTTTTAATGAATGCGATGACATTGGGTAATACTCATCAAGGTTGAAGGTGATCACATTTTTAAAGCTCAGCCCTTCTTCTTTATGGAGCCTTGCCAATTCGGCATAAACCCTTATCTGCGTGGAACCTGTGGAAAGTCCTATTACACAGTTTTCTCCATTCCTTTGTTTTTCCCTGATTATTTCAGCTATTTCAGCAGCAACTACGATTGAAGCTTCTACGCTTTCAGAATAAATATAGGTAGGGATTTTCTCATACTTGGTCAACATATCCCTATGGGTGAGATTTGTTGGAAGACACGACAAATAGTTGTCGAAGATAGGATTATTGCTCTGAAGCTTGTTCGTAAGGTCCATGATGTAATATTTACTAAGTTCTGAAGATCTTTAAATTATTTTACCCTGCTAAACTAACAAAAATATTAAAATTCCCATCAATTAAATTCACCGGCTTTGTACCTCTTGATAATATGCTCGATCATGGCATCATCTTCAGGATCAAAAGTCGATTTCAGGTTCGCTCCAAACATGAAAGCCGCTGACTGCCATAATATTGCATTGAAGCTACCGCGATAAGTTTTAATCAAATCGTATGGCGTCTTTCCGGTTTCACGGTCAATCAGCTTGAGCAACAACCTCCCCTGCCGTACATCTAGGGTCTTCAACGTATCAATATAGGTATGGTAAACATAGCTCTGGTACCATTTCAAATAAGCCTTTTTCTTGGATTTATCGTTATAGATACTGTCGATTTCGGCATTGACCAACTTTAGTTCACTCCCAACGACCATTGCGAGCGGATAAACTTTCAGGACATCTACCTGTAACTGGGAATATTTTTTCTCCTCCCTTTTGTTTTTGAACGGATAGTGGCGGATGATTTCAATTTCATCGAGGTTAACATGAAAAACGCTGTCTTTTATGGGGAAGATAAAACCTTTAAAACCTCTCGCAGCAGCTTCGGCTTCCCTTTTTTTCTGCAATTCAACCCTTTTGTTTTGGGCATTCAATGAAAAATTCCCTAAAAAAAATAAAATAATGATTGAACTTATTACTTTTACCATATTTACCATTTAATCCGCAAATTTAGTAAATTTCTTATTTATGATAAAATTTAATGTGGTTTGCCTTTCCTTGCTGGTTGCAATTGCCTGCCACGCTAAACCAATACCGTTGATCCGGTATGTGAACCCCTTTATCGGGACTATCTTTGAGGGAAATGTTTATCCAGGGGCAACGCTTCCCTTTGGAATGGTGCAACTTAGCCCTGATAACGGTCTCACAAAAGAGAACAAATATGAAGGCTACTGTTCGGGATATTCATACACAAAGAACATGGTCAAGGGATTTAGCCATACCCACTTAAGCGGCACGGGCCGTCCCGATCTGGGCGATATTTCCGTTTTGCCCATGGTGGGACTTGAACCCAACACAAAGGATATCCGAAGCGATATTTCTCACCAGGAAGAAGGGGCAAGTCCCGGTTATTATTGGGTCATGTTGAAAACTTTTGGGATTAAGGCAGAGTTGACTGCCACTCAAAGATGCGGTTTTCACCGTTATACTTTTCCTGAAAGTTCACAATCGATGATCCGTTTCGACCTGGCTTATGGTGCAGGGGACGATGCCACTGTTGACAGTGAGTTTAAACAAATCGATGCAACGACCTTCGTTGGATACAGGATCTCCAAATCGTCATTTACAAAAGATCAGCGTGTTTATTTCGCAGCAAAAATCAGCAAGCCAATCGCTAAAATGGTGCTTTATCGCGATAGTGTGATTGTAAATGGGAGCAATGAAGCGAAAGGAAAAGATATTAAGGCCTGTCTGCTTTTCAACACAACAAAAGATGAAAAGGTGATGGTCAAAGTTGGCTTAAGCACAGCGAATGTTGAAGGTGCCATGGCTGGATTAAAAGAGACAGGCGAATGGGATTTTGATGCCGTCAAGAAAAAAACTGAAGGGATCTGGGAAAAAGAATTGGGAAAGATTAAGATCACTTCGAAGGATGAGAATTTTAAAACAATCTTTTATACAGCACTTTACCATAGCTATCTCTCCCCGATATTGATAGACGATGCTTTGGGGAAATATCGGGGTATCGATAAGCAAACAGTCAGGGATGGACGGAATATTTATGCAATCCATTCATTATGGGATACTTACCGTGCAGCCAATCCGTTGTTCACTTTGACTCAGGAAAAACGTGTCCCAGACATTATCAATTCATTTCTGACTTTTTACCATCAGTATGGACTTTTACCGGTTTGGGATTTGTATTTTTCTGAAACAAATACAATGAAGGGTTACCATGCCGTTGCTGTTGTGGCAGATGCGATCCTCAAAGGTTTTAAAGGTTTTGATGTTCATGAAGCCTATGTTGCCATGAAAGCAAGTGCGAACCAAAACATCCGTGGCACAGATTGGTACAGGAAGTTGGGGTATATTCCAATGGATAAAGATGATGGGAGCGTGACTTCAACCCTTGAATATGCCTTCGATGACTGGTGTATCGCCCAGGTTGCCAAAAAATTAGGAGAGGAATCAGATTATCGGATTTTTATGAAACGGAGCGAATCATGGAAAAACCTTTTTGATCCCGCAATATCCTTTATAAGGCCCAAAGATGTAAATGGCAATTGGGTCACCCCTTTTAACCCTTTAAATGAAAGCATTGGAAAAATCCGCGCATATGACGAGGGAAATGCCTGGCAATATACCTTCTATGTACCGCAGGACGTTTACGGATTGATTGGTAAATTTGGCTCAAAAGAGAAATTTTCCCAAAAAATAGATTCCCTGTTTACGCTTTCACCTCCAAAAGATCAGGCAATCTGGCAATATGACGGGTACATCGGACTGGTCTGGCATGGGAATGAACCCTGCCACCATATCGCTTACCTTTACAATTACGTCGGCCAACCCTGGAAAACCGCAGAAAAGGTGAGGCAGATTTGCGCTTTCTACCTTAACAAACCCAGAGGTTTATGTGGGAACGACGATTGTGGCCAGACCAGTGCCTGGTATATCTACAGTGCCATTGGCTTTTATCCGGTGAACCCTGCAAATGGTGAATATGTGATCGGTACTCCCCTGGCAGACAAATCAGAAATGACTCTATTAAGCGGGAAACACTTTATTGTAAAAGCTGAAGCACTTAGTGACAAAAATATCTATGTACAGAAAGCAACCCTCAATGGGAAGCCTTACAGCAAAACATACATTAAACATGCCGATATCTTGAAGGGTGGCGATCTGGTCCTTTATATGGGGCCTCAACCTTCATTGACCTGGGGTACCAAGGATGATGATTTTCCACATTAAGAATTAGAAATTTTAATTTTTAGAAATATGAAAAAAATAATTTTAGGCCTGAGTGCCTTACTTATGAGCCAATTAACAATGAAAGCACAGGAAAACCTAAATTACCAGAAGCCATCGCGCGAGATCCTTGAATTGGTCGATTATGAGAAGGCCCCTTCTGTTTCAATGGATGAAAAAAAGGAATATATGGTCCTTTCGTATCAAAATACCTACAAGACACTCGATGACTTGAATCAGGAAGAGCTGCAGTTGGGGGGACTGCGCATTAACCCGGTCACAAACATTTCAAGTTCCATGACCTATGTGGTCAATCTGAAAGTTCGTAAAGTTTTGGACCAGAACCTGATGCAGGTACAGGGATTGCCGGCCAACCCTCGCATTGCCAATCTGGCATGGTCGCCCGATGAGAAAAAAATGGCTTTTACCAATACCACATCCAATGCTGTGGAACTTTGGGTGCTCGATATTGCAACGGCAACTGCAAAACGGATCACGGATAAACCGCTCAATGCAAATCTTGGAAGGCCCTTCAGTTGGTACAAGGATAACCTGCATTTGTTAATCAAAGTGATTGCAGCCAACCGTCCGGCATTGATCGATTCAAAAAAGGGAATTCCTTCTGGTCCGATTATTTCCAATAGTGTTGGTGTAAAGGCTCCGAACCGTACTTATCCCGACATGTTAAAAAACAAAACCGATGAATTCAATTTTGAAATTTTGGCCACCTCAGAAATCTACAAAACGGATTTGAATGGACATTTGGAGTTGTTTATGGGAAAAGCAATGTATGCAGGTGAAAATTTTTCCCCAGATGGTAATTACCTGATGATTAATACGATACTTAAACCATTTTCATACCTTGTCCCACTGAACCGGTTCCAGTCAAAAAGTGTGGTTTATGATTTGACAGGCAAGGAGATCAAAGTGGTTAACGAAGTGCCATTGAATGAGGTACTTCCAAAAGGGTTTATGGCAGTTCGTAAGGGACCGCGCAACATGAGCTGGCGAAACGACACTCCATCATCGCTTTATTATGTAGAAGCCCTTGATGAAGGGGATCCCCAAAATAAGGTGGAATTTAGGGATGCTGTTTATCAATGGGATGCACCTTTTACAACCAAACCTGTATTGATGGCCAAAACAATCGACCGGTTTGCAGGGATCATCTGGGGCAATGCGACACTTGCGGTGATGTACGATGACTGGTTCGATACAAGGAATACACGCACCTATCTTTTTAACCCTGGCAACGCGGGTCAGACTCCGCAGGTCATTTCTACCCGAAATTCGCAGGACATTTATTCCGATCCGGGAAATTTTGAAACAAAGAAGAACCAGTTCTTCTGCGACGTCTTGCTGTTCGACAAAGACAATCTTTTCCTGATCGGTGACGGTTATACAAAAAATGGACAGTTCCCTTTTGTGGATCAACTCAACATTAAAACCCTGAAATCCAATAGAATTTATCAGTCCTCATATACCGATAAGCTCGAAAAGATCTTTTCAATTCTTGATGTAAAAAAGGGAGACCTGCTTGTTCAAATCCAGTCTAAAGCGGATTATCCTAACTATTATCTCAGAAACATTAAGAAAGCCAATCAGCTAACAACCCTTACCCAGTTTCCCAACCCATTCAAAAGTATTGCCAATGTTGAGAAGACTTTGATCAAATACAAGCGTAAGGATGGTGTTGAACTATCCGGCACTTTGTACCTCCCGGCAGGTTACGACAAAACCAAAAAGGAGAAATTGCCACTGTTGATCTGGGCTTATCCAGCCGAATACAAGGACAAAAGCAGTGCAGGGCAAAGTTCTTCCAATCCGAACGAATTCACCTTTCCATATTATGGGTCGTTCGTCTATTGGGTAACCAAAGGATATGTAGTTTTGGATGATGCCGCATTCCCAATTATCGGGGAAGGGAATACCGAACCCAATGACCATTTTATCAGTCAGTTGGTGGACAATGCCGAGGCTGCCATCAATGCCGTTGACGAATTGGGTTACATCGATCGTAAAAAAGTAGGGGTGGGTGGACATTCTTATGGTGCTTTTATGACAGCCAATCTATTGACTCACTGTAACCTGTTTGCCTGTGGTGTTGCGCGCAGCGGGGCTTACAACCGCACACTGACCCCATTTGGATTTCAGAATGAACAACGGAACTACTGGGAAGCTCCCGAAGTGTACAATACAATGTCTCCTTTTATGAATGCCGACAAGATGAAAACTCCACTGTTGTTGGTCCACGGAGATGCCGACAATAATCCCGGAACATTTACATTGCAAACTGAACGTTATTTTCAGGCATTAAAGGGATTGGGTGCACCAGTTCGGATGGTGTTACTTCCTAAAGAAGCACATAGTTATGTTGCAAAGGAAAATATTTTGCACCTTTTGTGGGAACAGGACCAATTTTTCGAAAAATACCTCAAACATTAAAATAATTTGTAATTTTTGATAAAATCCAAATTTAATTTCTATCATTGCGTTAAGAAATCATTAAGAGGCTTCGGATTATTTATTATTTCTCAAACTAACTGATTGGTTTATATTGTATTATTACGATAGTTGAACAATAACATCTTCAACTGTCAATTAAAAAGGATTAAATGGCATTTCAAGTTCCCTCCTTAAAAATCGGACAATTGGAAATTAACCCACCCATCATTCAAGGGGGAATGGGTGTGCGGGTTTCCGGATCAGGATTGGCTTCAGCTGTTGCCAATGAAGGCTGCGCTGGCATTATTGCAAGCGTTGGATTGGGTGGTTTTGAGTACGCCCGAGCTTCAGATTTTGTAAAGATCAATAACGAGGCTTTGCGAGAGAGGATCAGGACAGCACGATCGTTAAGCAAAGGAGTAATTGGTGTTAATGTAATGGTTGTGCTCTCAAACTATGAACAATTGGTCCAGGTTTGTGTGGATGAAAAAGTGGATATGATCATCTGCGGCTCAGGCCTCCCACTTGATCTTCCAAAACTTACCGCCGGATCGGGTATAAAACTGATTCCAATCGTTTCATCTGCAAGGGCTTTTAGCATCATATACAGGAAATGGAAGCAAAATTACAACCATGTACCGGATGCAGTAATCCTTGAAGGACCGCTTGCAGGGGGACATCTTGGATATGATTTCAAACAGTTGGTTGAAGGTACTGCCCCAACTCTTGAATATTTGGTGAAGGAGTTGGTGGACTATGTAAAAACACTTGATGAGGAAATCCCTGTCATTGCAGCCGGGGGAATCTATACTGGTGAGGACATTGCCCGGTTTCTTAAAATTGGGGCAGCCGGGGTTCAGATGGCAACCCGTTTTGTTTGTACCCATGAATGTGATGTGGCAGAAAGTTTCAAACAGGCTTATATCCACGCTAAGAAAGAGGACATCACCATTATAAAAAGTCCGGTAGGATTGCCAGGAAGGGTCATTGAGAATTCGTTTGTTGACAAGATCAAAGCGGGAGAGACCATTCCTTTCAAATGTCCCCATCATTGCCTGCGTTCCTGTGATCCGAAGGTCGCACCTTATTGCATTGCCAAAGTGCTGGTTACGGCCTCCAAAGGTGAGCTGATCGATTCATTTGTTTTTGCCGGTGCCAATGCTTACAGGTGTACAGAGATTGTATCGGTAAAGGAATTGATCGATGAACTCAAAAAAGAGTTGGCGGAAAATTTATAGGATTTTAACCTACTGAAAAACGATGTTCAGCCTTTTATGGGGGTTGGACTTCGTTTTTTGCTTGTAATCTGGCTTGTACGAAGTTGTTGGCTAACTGACTGGTTTCATCCAGATCAACTGCTTTTCAACATTGTCGTTCAGTTTGTATTTTCTGATGTGGTTGGCAATCGGTTCGCCGATGATCTTGATTTTATCCAGATCGCCAGTTCCCATTCCGGTCTGGTTGCAGAAATTGAGGTATCCCACATTTTTAAAATCGATGCCCATCAGTTCAATCCCAACGCGATCGGCTGCCAACCAGTCGGTACTGACCACACAAACCCGGTGATCGACAGGGGTTCCGGAATTTGGTCCATTCCCTTCCATCCCTTCAAAACCATCGATCAAAGCAAGGTGGGGGTGCAAATATTTGGAAAGCGAATATAGGTTGAAGTTGATCCCCCGGAAACCGCTTCCATGAGCGATCGCTTTGTCGCTTTTTGCACCTTCTTTACGTTGTGGTGTCCATGAGAAGCCAGCATCCTTGATCGGAGCACCCAGGACAATATTTTTAAGTGACAAGGTAGCGAGGACCCGATCATGGGTTTTCATTCGAGCAACAGAAACAATGTAGTTGTTGGGATCAAGGATCACCCTCGACATCCGCATGGCATGTGGCCGGAAGTCTTTTTCATCAAAAACATGAAGCATATCAAAGGGTTGCTGGTCAAGGTCAACCAACTTGACCGGATATTTATTCATTAGACGGAAATAGCCATAATTGTCGAAACCATCGAAAGTTGGGCCGTTGGCAGCCGATTCTGCAATGATTACATGGTCCAATTTTTTTATCGATTTCAGGAATTCCAAAACTCCTTCGAGTGTGTCAACATGGGTTGAGGTGAGGGGTACATTGGTCAAAACATTGTTGGGCTTCAGGACGACTTGTTTGTTCCCGATGGCATGTTTGATCTCCTTTGCAAATGGCTGCAATGCCCGGAAGGCGAGGTCAGCGCGGTTGTCACCGGTAGTCAGTGCAACAGAACTCGTTGTTTGAACGGCTTGTTGAGGATTGCTTATCGCGTAAACATTTGAAATACTGGATGCTGCTATTCCACCAAGTACTGAAGTTTTAATAAAATCCCGCCTGTTGAATGGTTTCATGTGTCTGATGATTTGGATTCCCGAACTTACAAAAAAAATCATTTATTTTGATCTCTCTGTTTTAATAATCAAAACCCTATGATTTTACGTAAACTAATCCCTGTTTTAATGCTTTTTGCTCCTGCCATTTCTGTGTTTTCACAAGGTATCAGCGGGAAGATTTCAAGTTCGACAGGAGAAGCCATTCCTTTTGCAACGATCTATGTCCCAAAGTTATCCACGGGGACTACTTCCAATATCGAAGGCAACTATGAACTCAAGCTTCCTAAGGGCAAATGGAACATCTTGTTCCAATCCCTTGGTTACCAAACTCAATCGCGTGACATGGTCATCGACAGTTCCCTTCAGAAAATCAATATTCAGTTGACCTCACAGAATTACAGGATTCCCGAAATCATCGTGATGGCCTCAGGCGAAGATCCTGCCTTTTATATCATGCGCAGGGCCATTGCTTTTGCGCCCTATTATCAGAAACAGGTTTCAAAGTATTCGTGTAAAGTTTATCTGAAAGGGTCGGGCATTTTTGAAAAAATCCCTTTCCTCATGGAAAAGCAAATGAAAAAGGGTGGGGTGAAGGAAAATGAACCTTTTGTAATGGAAACGATCAGCAAGATCGACTTTGAGCTTCCCGACAAGGTTAACCAACAAGTGTTATCGATGCGATCGTCAGGCCAACAGAATAATACATCTCCTATGGGAATGATTACCAGTAACTTGTACGATTCTGACAAATATGGCATCGTGTCGCCGGTAGGGAAAAGTGCTTTGAAAGTCTATAATTTTGCTTTGGAAGGGACATTTGAAGACCAGGGGCGCACGATCAACAAGATCAAAGTGACACCCAAAATCAAGGGGAACGATGTATTTACAGGGTATATATACATTGCAGATCTGTTCTGGAATATCCATTCGGCCGATTTGTCGTTGCACGTTCCGATGACGGATATCAATGTGCATCAGTTGTATGCAGAGGTCAATAAAAATACCTGGATGCCTGTCAGCCTCGATTTTGACATGGATTTTTCCGGATTTGGGTTCAAGGTGAAATATCGGTACGTGGCTTCGATCAGCGAATACCAGAGTACGCTAAATCCTGCACTGGACCATTCCTTTATCGAAAACCAGAAGTCCCTTCTTGCCCAGGAGCAGCAGGTTTATGATAAGGTTGTGGGAAAAGCTGAGCAGGCTCCGGTTCAAAAGAAACCAGTAACCCCAAAGCAAAAGCAGATTTCGACATTAATGGAGAAGAAGGAATTGACGAACCGTGAGACGGTTAAATTGACCAGGATGGTTGAAATGGAGACAAAACGGAACAGCCCGCCAGAACCACTTGAGATCAAATCTACCTTTCAGGTGAGCCAGAAACAGGTCAACAACGATTCTGCTTTTTGGGCCAAATTGAGGCCAATTCCGCTCACGTCATCAGAGAAAAATAGTTTCACAAAGAAGGATTCCTTTGTCAGGGTCTCCTCCAATCCTAAATACCAGGATTCGTTGCGCAACGAAAAACGGAAGTTCAGGTTGAAACATCTGGTATTCGGGAAGATGTACACTTATTCGGTCGATTCGGTCAAAAAAACGGAAGTGCTTTCTATCCCAAACTTCATCAATCCCTCCTCATTTTCTTTTAATTCTGTGGACGGTTTGCGGTTGGAAATGCCTTTCAGTTATTATTATTCCGATAGTACAGGGCATTCTTTGCGAATGGAGCCCCATTTTGCTTATGCCTTTGCACGGAAGAAACTGGATGCTTCCTTTACTCTCAGCAAGCGGTTGGATGGGATCTCAAACAGTTGGATCTCGGCAAGTTTTGGAAGCACGACCCGCGATTACAATGGATCCTCGGGTGTATCTGTCATTACCAATGAATTCTATACCCTTTTGCAGGAACAGAACCTGAAACGTTTCTTTCGCCGTGACTTCATAACATTTATGACCAGCCGCGACCTTGCGAACGGACTGAACCTGAACGTGTCGTTGGAATACAGTGATAACAAGGCATTGCAAAATAATTCCACCTATACTTTTGTTGACATTAAGGATCGCGAAATACTTCCCAATGTTCCTGAGAATAAATCAATGGAAACATGGCAGCTCGATGACCATCAGTCTGTCAACGGAAGGTTTTTATTGGAATATACACCGCATTACCGCTATCGGATCCGAAATAATATAAAGATGTATGATTCAAGTAAATACCCTACATTTTCAATAGGTTATAAAGGTGGGTTTTCATCTGTTTTGGGAAGCAGTTCACGGTATGATTTTGTAAGGTTTGGGGTGCACCAGAAAAAAGAGTTTGGTATAGATGATCATTTTTCCTATTCCCTTAATTTTGGAAAATACCTGAACAACCATCGTTTGTATTTTGAGGACTTTCAGCATTTCAATACCCAATCCACCACTTTTTTGTTTTCATCTTATGACAACAGCTTCAGGTTATTGCCCTTTTACGAATATTCAACCGGAAATCAATTTGCAGAAGCCCATCTGGATTTGCAAACGAGAAGATTGATTATCAAACAATTGCCATTCATTAAGAATACCACCGTTGCTGAAAAGTTGTTTGCAAATTTCCTGAGTACACCTGAAATAAAAAACTATCTGGAGGCAGGTTACGGCCTGAGCAATATTTTCTTTTTATTGAACCTTGAGGCAGTGGCAGGTTTTGAAAATGGGAAATTCAGGTCTGCCGGGATCAGGGTGAGCCTTAATCTCAAATAATTGAAAATATTTTGGTTGGTGTTTGGTAGTATTGTTTCGAATGTTTACTTTTGCACTCCAATTGTTCAGGCAGGCTTATAAAAGCGGAAATGTAGGTTTCCCGCCTTCCGAACCCAAATAAAATAAATTGTATTCATGTACGCAATTGTAGAAATCGCCGGACAACAGTTTAAGGTCGAGAAAGAAAGAAAGGTTTATGTACACCGCCTTCCACAGGATGAAGGTGCAGATGTAACCTTCGAAAGAGTTTTGTTGGTTGACAATGAGGGTGTTATCAGTGTGGGTGCTCCTGTTGTTGAGGGTGCCAGTGTGACCGCCAAGGTGCTAAAACATCTTAAGGGTGACAAAGTGATCGTTTTCAAGAAAAAACGACGCAAGGGTTACAGGAAGAAAAACGGTCATCGTCAGTACCTGACACAGATTCAAATTACTGAAGTATTAGCGTAAATTTTAAAATTAGAGATCCATGGCACATAAAAAAGGAGCGGGTAGTTCAAAGAACGGTCGCGAATCGGAAAGCAAACGTCTGGGAGTAAAGATTTATGGTGGACAAGCTGCTACCGCTGGCAATATTCTGATCCGTCAGCGCGGTACTTCCCATCACGCAGGGGTCAATGTTGGAATGGGCAGGGACCATACCCTTTTTGCATTGATTGATGGAACCGTAGAGTTTCAGAAGAAAAGAAACGACAAATCGTATGTTTCCGTTCAACCCTACAAAGCTGTAGAGTAGTCCTGAAATAAGGAAATTAGGTTGGATCTCCTGTTTTGTTACTTCGGTAATGGAACAGGAGATTTTTTATTGTATTTTTAAACCCTGAAAATTGGGGGTGGATTTTAAAATCCAAAAATGTAAAATCAGATTGAGTATGCTTAATTTAAAATTTATACAGGAAAATCCTGAAATGGTCATTGAGCGTTTGGCCGTTAAACGGTTTGATGCCCGTGTGATTGTCGAAAAGGTAATTGAATTGTACAAACGTCGGAACGAGGCTCAAAATGAAGCCGAAACCGAAAAAGCAGAGATGAACCGGTTGTCGAAAGAGATTGGACAGCTTTTTAAGGATGGGAAAACCTCCGAAGCCAATAGTGCCAAAGAGCAGACCGTTCGATTGAAGGAACAGATCAAAAGTCTTGAAAACGAGTTTGATACCATAGATGCAGAACTAGCACAACTTCAGGTGCTGCTCCCCAATCTACCATCGTCCTTGGTTCCGATAGGCCGGGGCGCGGAAGACAATTTAATTGTTGTCACCGGTGGCGTGATGCCAGTTTTGCACGAAGGTGCCAAACCTCACTGGGATTTGGCCGCACAATACAACCTGATCGATTTTGAGTTGGGTGTAAAGATCACAGGTGCCGGTTTTCCGGTTTACAAAGGTTATGGCGCAAGGATCCAACGTGCGTTGATCAATTTTTTTCTCGATCAAGCCCGTAAGCATGGTTACAACGAGGTTCAACCACCTTATGTCGTCAACGAAGCCTCCGGGTTTGGTACAGGACAACTTCCTGATAAAGAGGATCAGATGTACCATTGTGGTTTGGATAACCTCTATCTGATCCCAACCGCGGAAGTCCCTGTTACCAATATTTTCAGGGATGTGATCGTTGAGGCAAAAGACCTGCCCATCAAAACAACCGCTTATTCTGCCTGTTTCAGGCGCGAGGCCGGCTCCTATGGCAAAGATGTGCGCGGTTTGAACCGTTTGCACCAGTTCGATAAGGTGGAGGTTGTCCAGATTGCGCATCCCGACAAATCATATGACTCGTTGAATGAGATGGTGGCCTATGTCCAGACATTGGTCGAGATGCTTGGATTGCCTTACCGTATCCTGCGCCTTTGTGGTGGCGATATGGGCTTTACTTCTGCGTTGACCTATGACTTTGAGGTGTGGTCTGCAGCACAGGAACGGTGGTTGGAAGTTTCATCTGTATCTAATTTTGAATCATTTCAGGCAACACGGTTAAAGCTCCGTTTCCGCGAGGAGGGGCGTTCAAAACCACAGATTGCCCATACGCTGAATGGAAGTGCGTTGGCATTGCCCAGGATCGTTGCAGCGATCTACGAAAATTACCAGACACCCGAAGGGATCGTAGTGCCTAAAGTTTTGGTACCCTATATGGGCGGATGCGAGATCATTAATTAGGCAACTGGCAACTAGCGACTGGCGGTTCACTAAGTTTGACGCTAACCAGTAATGTTGATTGTGGTATAAGTTTGATTCTTTAAATGGGGTTCTAAGAACACTCTTAAATCTGTATTTGATTGAATATTAATATATTACAAATAAGGTTGGGTTATCTCTCCGACATCAGGCTATTAAGGTTAAGAACATGGGTAAAATAAGGTTTGAATTGCTGTCAAACCTTATTTTTGTTTTTTAACCTTAGTAGCCAAATTGTGAACCCACAACAAAAACCTTATTTATCTTATTTCATTCTTTGAACGCATTTCCCAGAATACGTGACCAGAACCATGGAAGGATGATTGCGGTAGAAGTTGGATACTGAAAAAAGGGTTCAGAAAACACTTGAAAATCAATGATTTATATCAACTGGACTTTGCTTAATTTTACGACAAATTCGTGCAGCGATTTCTCTATTTTCCTGACCGTCTTTTGGCTCGGTTTACGCCATCCGGTTACATCGTGGTTCAACTAGCCTTGCGCAACGCCCGTCAAGTGTCCCAAACTTGCCAATGACAGCACTTTGGAATAATTGGCAATAAATGAAGCCATATCGTATATGAATTCATACTCAGTATCTTCGAAATGTTTGTTCTTTTTAACATTTATTAATTATTTAATATTGTTAAAATGATTTTATCTATCAGATTTACAGTACAATATGATTTTTTGCATAATATTACCATCGTTTTTTTTAAGCAAATAGGTGTTTGATGGAATAATCCAATCAATAGCTTATTACATTTGCACCTGTTTTTCCTTAAAAAAATAGGTTTATTAAATGGTTACTCTTTATGAATAAACAACATGCCGGAATAGGGAAAGTTTCCTTTGCTGGTTTGATCATCACGCTTGGTATTGTTTTTGGTGATCTTGGAACAAGTCCCCTTTACACCATGAGGGCGATTCTCAATGCATCTACGGAATACAACGAATTCCTGATTTTTGGTGCCTTGTCTTGTATCTTCTGGACCTTGACTTTGCAAACGACTGTCAAATATGTGATTATTACCTTAAGGGCGGATAACCATGGCGAAGGGGGCATATTTGCCCTTTTTGCATTGATAAAGAAAAAAAACAACTGGGTCGCCATTGTAACCATGATTGGGGGCAGCGCTTTGCTTGCCGATGGGGTTATTACACCCGCGATCACGGTCACATCGGCTGTTGAGGGCTTGGGACTGGTCCATCCCCACATTCCGGTCGTACCGTTGGTGATTACAATATTGTCGGCATTGTTCTTTTTCCAGCAATTTGGGACAGGTTTCATGGGAAAAGCTTTTGGCCCCGTAATGGTTGTTTGGTTTTCAATGCTTGCAATTTTAGGGATAAATTTCCTGATCAAGGATCCCAGGGTACTTGCTGCAATAAACCCTATGTATGCTGTCAGGTTTTTAAGTGCTTTTCCAAATGCAGTCGTGTTGTTGGGTGCTGTGTTTTTAGCCACTACCGGGGCAGAAGCCTTGTATTCCGATCTTGGACATTGTGGTATCCAGAATATCAGGATTTCATGGATTTTTGTGAAAACCACCCTGCTTTTCAACTATTTTGGGCAAGGTGCCTACCTGATCAACCATCTTGATACAATCAATAACGTAAACCCTTTTTATGTGATCATGCCGACCTGGTTCGTAATTCCAGGTGTCATTATTGCCACTGCTGCATCGGTCATTGCAAGTCAGGCATTGATAAGTGGTTCATATACAATTATCAGTGAAGCAGTTTCATTAAATATTTGGCCCTGGGTCAGGATCATCTACCCTACAAACATCAAAGGTCAGGTTTATATCCCTTTTATCAACTGGTTTCTTTGGATTGCCTGTACTTTTGTTGTGATCTATTTTGGTGAATCGGCAAAAATGGAAGCTGCTTATGGGCTGTCGATTACGATTACAATGATTATGACAACATTGTTGCTGTCGTATCATCTTTGGCTCCGAAAGATTAACAGGATCTACGTTATTTTGATACCTCTAGTCTTTTTGACAATTGAAGGTACTTTTCTTTACGCCAACCTATTTAAATTTTTAAATGGTGGATGGTTGACCATTGCTTTGGCTTTTTCATTTTTCCTGGTGATGTACGGGTGGTATTTTGGCCGGAAGATCAGGAACAAGTACATCAGTTTTGTGAACATAAAGAAAGATACAGATATCTTTACCGAGCTCAGTAATGATACTTCTGTTCCAAAAATCGCAACAAATCTGGTTTATATTTCAAAAGCCAACAGGGTCAATCAGATTGAATCAAAAATCATGTATTCAATCTTCAATAAACACCCCAAACGGGCGAATACCTATTGGTTCCTTCATGTCGATAGTTTGGAAACACCAAATACTTTTGAGTATGTTGTTCATCATATTATTCCGGGCAAATTGATCAAAGTTGAGTTCCGTCTTGGTTTTAAAATTGAGCGTAAGATCAACCTGTATTTCAAGGAGGTTGTCGAAGATCTGGTAAAGAGTAAGGAAATCAGTATGGTCAGTCAGTATGAATCGTTGAAAGCACATGCGATACCCGCAGATTTTCTGTATGTCAATCTTGAACGAATTTTGACAAACGATTACAAACTACCACCACGACAAAGTTTTATCATGGGTATTTACAATTTTACAAGGAGGGTTTGCCTTACCGATGTAAAAGCTTTAGGCCTTGATTCGTCGTGTGTAATTGAGGAAAAAGTCCCAATTATTATTGAGCAAAATCTCAAGGAAAGGATTTCACGCATCCTACCGAAGAATAATCTCAGGCACTGAAAACCATACTGAAAACAGTTTCTTTTCCCGGGATTGATCTTACCTGAAGGGTTCCACCATGGAGCCGCATGATCTGTCGCGAAAGGCTTAACCCGATGCCGGAACCGTTTTCGCGCGTAGTAAAGAACGGGACAAATATCTGTTCGATGATTTCATCCGGAATTCCCCTGCCATTGTCTGCAACCCTAATTTCGATCCGTTGTTCAGAATTCAACCCGGCAAAAACGTGAATTTTTCCATCCGGATTGTTCTCATTGGCCTCCAATGCGTTCTTCAATAAATTGATCATGACCTGCGAAATCAGGTTCTCGTCAGCTAAAAGTTCTATGGTTGGCGGGTTGATCGTAATGGTGAGCCTTACCTTTTCGCTGTTTGCTAGCGATGCATATAAGACCTTTATCCTATCGAACAAGTCAAATACATTGAACAATTTTAATTCCGGTTTTGGAAGGCGGGTGAGTTTCCGGTACGACTCAACAAACTGCATCATCCCGTTCCCCTGCTCCCTTATCACATTAAGGCCTCTAAGCGTTGTATTTATGGTTGCCTCGGTCAATTCTTCCGGGCGTGCCGTCCTCCCTTCGACCATATAATACTTACACAGACTTTCTGATAGCGAGGTGATCGGGGCAATCGAATTCATGATTTCGTGCATCAATACCCTGATCAGTTTCATCCAGGAGTCCAGCTCCTTTTCGTCAAGTTCATTTCGGATATCCTGTAAAGACAACATAATCAACTCATTGTCTTTTAACTTAAATGAGCTTGCTTTTACCGACAACTGAATCGTCCCACGTTTGGTTGCAACGGAAACAAGTTTTTGTTCGAATGGTTTGATATTCCGGATGGCCTGAAACAAGTTCCGGTTGATCCGTTCAAGCTGGTTGATATGGGTAAGCACCTCAACCGACAACATTTTTTTCAATGCGGTATTGGCATGGATCACAAATCCCTGTGGATCGAAGGTCAATATTCCTGTCGCAACATGTTCAAGCAATGTCTGGTAATATTGTTCCTGCTGTCGGCTTTCGATCTTCAGTTGCTGGATTTGTTTGTTGACATTGTTGAAACCTTCATGCAATTCCTTGATTGTTATATCGTTGACATGAGTAGGAAATGACAAGGTACTATCGTCGTTTTTGACCGAATCCAGAAAATAGCTTATTTTCCGGTTTGTGCCATTCAGGTAACCGATCAGGTTAAAAATGACCAATAAGATAACGAACGAGGTTAAAACCACCAGGAGCCACGACCCTTTCATGGCAACTACCCACCCTGCCAGCAACGACAAAATCACAATTAGCAGCACCCTAAATACCAGGTTGTAATATAGGTTCCGACTGATCATATCCCAAATTTTTTCATCTTGTTGTATAAGGTCTGCCGCGAGATCCCCAACTGCTCGGCTACTGCGCTGAGGTTGCCGTTATTTTTACCGATGGAAAAACTGATCATCCGCTTTTCCATCTCCTCAAGTGTAAGGTCCGATTCAGTAACCTTTTCATTTACAGAAGGACGCATAAAAAAATCTTCACTTTTCAAGGCATTTCCTTCACTTAAAATAACCGCTTTTTCGATCGTGTGCTGAAGTTCCCTGATATTTCCCGGCCACGCGTAATTGAGCAGCTTATCTTGTGCCTGCTGATTGATCTTCAGGTTTGGTTTGTTGTATTTTGTGGCATACTTCCGGAGGAAAAATTCGGCCAAAACCAATATATCCGCTCCACGTTCGCGAAGGGGGGGCACCTCAATTTGAATTGTATTGATACGGTAAAGCAAATCCTCCCTGAAAAGACCTTCATGGACCATGCTTTCGAGGTTTTTGTTTGTGGCACAAATTAAACGGATGTCGATGGGAATATTCTGATTCGATCCGACCTTTGAGATTTGCCGGTTCTGAATGGCAGCCAATAGTTTAGACTGCAAATGAAACGAAAGGTTGCCAATTTCGTCGAGGAAAAGGCTCCCTTTATCGGCAATCTCGAATTTACCCGATCGGCTTTCCCTGGCATCGGTAAAAGCACCTTTAACATGGCCGAAAAGTTCGCTCTCAAACAATGTTTCTGTGATGGCCCCCATATCTACACTGACCAAAACTTCGCGCGAACGCGCCGACAAACGGTGAATTTCATGCGCAATCAACTCTTTGCCTGTCCCGTTCTCGCCTGTAATCAACACATTGGCATCTGTCCGCGCCACTTTTTGGACCATGGTCATCATCTGGACCAATTGGGGCGATGAACCCACAATATTTTTCGGCTCCCGGTTGATCTCCGTTTTCAACCCCTTCTCTTTCTCCTTCAACTGCGAAACTTCTTTTTTCGACAAGCTTAACTGAAGCGCCGATTTTAGCGTCGCCAGCAATTTGTTGTTGTCCCAGGGTTTGAGGAAAAAATCGGTTGCCCCCAATTTGAGCGCTTTAACCGTCAGTTCAATATCGCCATAAGCTGTGATCATCACGACAGAGATTTCAGGATTGGTTTCCTTTATCCTGCCCAGCCAATAAATCCCCTCATTTCCCGAATTGATCCCTGCGTTGAAATTCATATCGAGCAGAACAATGTTGTATTCTTTCCTGCGCAATTCAGTTGGAATCTGGTTGGGATTGGTAAGGGTTGTAACGATTTGAAACTCTGGAGTCAGGAAAATCTCCAAAGCACTAAGGATGCTTTTGTTGTCGTCAACAATCAGAATATTCCCTTTGGACATTTGGATGTACTTTAAATATGATGTTTATTTTTTATTCAATGCAACTGGCAGCTGGCAAATGGCGGCTGGCTTTGTTCGGGGTTCAAATATGATTTCATTCTTACACATATTACGGAGTTAATGGTTATGAGATAATTTATGTTACTAAAATTGAGCCAGAAAAACTCACATTCAGCATTAAAAATTCCCAATAAAATTATATACATACACCATGGCTTGCTAATTATTTGTATAATAAGTACATATATATCTGAACCTCTATTTCATATTTCAATTTATTCCCATTTATTTCAATTATATTTCCTATCCAATTTCTTCCGAGGTTAAATCAAAAATCCCAAACTGTCAAATATTTTGACAGTTGACTGTCAAAAATTTGTGATCAAATTCGATTGCAGTATATCTAAATATCAGAAAAACAATGATTTAATAAATTGGCATTATTCTGGCACGACAAAGTAAAAATACAAGAAAAATGAGAACCTTAATTAGGAAGTTTTTATTCCTTGCGGTGTTGTTGCTGAGCCTGCAATTATCGGCTCAGGAAAAGTGGACACTTAATGAATGTATCACTTTTGCCATAAAAAATAATCTTGAGTTGCACAATGCCGACTTATACGAAAATCTAGCAATAACCAATTACAATCAATCGAAATGGAATTTGTTGCCTGGATTAGGTGGTGGTGCAGATGCCGGTATGAATTTCGGGCGCTCGGTTGACCCGAACACCAATGGAATTATCAATACTTCATTCTTTAACAATTCCTATTACCTTAGCGCTTCTGTTGACCTTTTCAGGGGATTTATGCTCCAGAACCAGATTAAATATCAGAAATTCAGGAAGGAAGCCGCCAAAAACAGTAAGGTTAGTGCCACCGATGAGCTTGCTTTTTCAGTGATGAATGCTTTTTACAATGTGCTTTTCTATGAGGAGCTGTTGAAAATTGCAAACAGCCAAAAGGCACTTTCGGAACTCAATGTGAAAAAGACCCAAATTCTGGTAACGGCCGGACTCAAATCGCCAACTGATTTGCTGGAGGTGAAGGCAAATTTTGAGAAAGAAGAGCTTTTTTGTGTCCAGACTTCAAATAGCCTTTCATCGTCGTGGATCAACCTGAAAAAAGCGATGAACCTACCTCCCGAAAAGCAGATTTCACTTGGTTTCCCTGACGATGTTTCAGAAAAAGTCCCTGAAATTGAAGCCAATATTCATGAATTGTTTGTACAGCACGCAGCATGGTCTCCATTCATCCAAACCTATGAAATGGATTTAAAATCAAGCCTTAAAAGTATAAGTATTAGTAAATCTGAATATTATCCTTCCATTCGATTACAAGCTGCTTATAACACCGGGTTTTACCAGACGAACAAAGATGCAAACGATGAGGTGATTGCCTTTAGTTCCCAGATTCAAAACAATCGCAGGCAGTTTGTCGGGGCAACTTTGTCGATCCCGATTTTCGGTAAAAATTCTGTCCGGTTTGATGTAAAGCGCTCCAGAATCGCTTCAGATCAGGCCCAAACAAAACTCGATATTGCAAAGCAGACCCTTTTGTATGAAATGGAAGGGAACTATAACGAATTGACCGCCTCCTGGAAAGAGCTTCAGCAAGCTGAAAAACAACTTGAGGCTGATACCCTTGTTTTTCAGGCTGCCCAGAAAAAGTTCGATCAGGGGATGATCAATGTGGTGGAGTTTTATACAGTTAAAAACAGGTTGGCCAATACGACGAGCCAGGTGCTGCACTCAAAATTGACCTATGCAATGAAGAAACGGATCCTCGATTTTTACAAAGGAAAGAGGTTTTGGGAATAGCGGTGCTTCGGCTCCGCTCAGCAACCAGAGAAAGGAGAAGGGTGTGGGGCTTCGGCTCCGCTCAGCCACCAGAATGAAGGAATTAAGGTATAAGCATTTTTTGGCAAGGTCAATATGCTGGAATCGTTAGAGTTGCACGGGAATCCGAAATCAAAAATTCGAAATCAAAAATATAAAATAGACGATCATGGGAATGGATAAAGTTATCGAAAAGAAAAAGGGAATTCAGAAGAAACATATTTTCTGGGGTTTAGGAATATTGTGCGTCGGGTTCTTGATTTATAAAGTGGTATTTGGCGACCATACATCGACTTTCCGGGCTGAGAAGGACAAGCTCACGATCAGCACTGTTGAAGATGGGATGTTCAACGATTACATTACTGTGATCGGACAGGTCGAACCGATCACCACAATCTTTCTGGATGCCGTAGAAGGCGGGACCGTTGAACAAAGGTTGATTGAAGAGGGTTCGATGGTCAAAAAAGGGGACGTGATCCTGCGCCTCGAAAACCGGCAACTTTATCAGACCATCCTGAATAGCGAGGCAGCCCTTGCTGAGAAAGAGAATTACCTGCGAAGTACCCGGATCAGCTTTGAATCTGAACTAATCCAATCGAAACGGAACATCCTCGACAGCGAATTCAAGATGACCCGCAAAAAGCGGACTTTTGAGCAATTGGAGACGCTTTATAAAGAATCCCTGATCTCGAAAGAAGATTACCTTCAGGCAAAGGAAGATTATGAATATGAAGTCAACCTGCTGACAATTAATAAGTTAAAAGCCAGAAACGATTCCATGCTCAGGGCGACTTCCATGATCACATTGGAAACTGACCTTGGCAAAATGAGGCAGATGCTCGACCTTGTCCATCAACGGCTCGACGACCTGAACGTAAAAGCCACTGTCGATGGTCAGTTGGGGATGCTGGATGCGGAAATCGGGCAATCGATCAATGGCGGGCAGCGTATCGGTCAGGTCAATGTGCTCAATAATTTTAAAGTAACTGCCAAAATTGATGAACATTATATCGATCGCGTGATTCACGGACTTGATGCTTCATTGGACAGGAACGGTACCAATTTTAACCTGACAGTGAAGAAAGTCTATCCTGATGTCCGGGATGGACAATTTAAAATCGACCTTGTTTTCCAGGGTCAGACGCCGGAAAATGTCAGGACTGGTCAGACTTATCATGTTAAGCTTCAGTTGGGCGAGTCACAGAAAGCGTTGATGATCGCGCGTGGTGGGTTTTTCCAGAGTACGGGTGGACAGTGGGTGTTTGTCCTGAACCAGGCCGGAACGGAAGCTGTCAAACGTCCGATCAAGATCGGGAAGCAGAACCCTCAGTACTACGAAGTGCTTGAAGGGTTACAAACCGGTGAAAAGGTGATCACATCGGGGTATGAGATGTTTGGGACGAACGAACGCATCACGTTTTAACGCGGGACTTCGACTACGCTCAGTCACCTGTGATAGTGCAACCGGGACTTCGACTAGCTTCGACTTCGCTCAGCTACCTCCGCTCTGTCACCTTTGCTATTGCAACCGGGACTTCGACTCCGCTCAGTCACCTTTGACAGTGCTTCAAAAGTAAAACCATGGAAAAATGAATTATGAATTTCAAAATACGATTTGAAGGACAAAAAGCACCGTAGGTGCGAAATATTGGTAGAAATAATTAAATACCAGGACAAAGCGGCGCAATCAGGAAGTTATCCAAGGATCAAATATTAACTGCGCCGCAATGGACTAAAAAAATAAACAATATCTTTAAATTCAATTAAGTAAAAACTTATCGCGATGATCAAAACTGTCAATTTAAACAAAGTGTTCCGCACCGAAGAGATTGAAACGAGTGCGTTGAGTGATGTGAACCTTCATATCCAGAAGGGCGAATTTGTGGCTATCATGGGGCCTTCAGGTTGTGGAAAGTCAACCTTGCTGAACATTATCGGCCTGCTCGACAACCCATCATCGGGCGAGTATTATTTCGATGGCCATGAGGTTGGCGGGTTTAAGGAGCGGAACCGCACCCTTCTTCGCAAAGGAAATATCGGATTTGTGTTCCAGAGCTTTAACCTGATCGATGAGCTGAACGTATATGAAAACGTCGAGCTTCCGCTGATCTACCTGAAATTGAGTGCCAAAGAACGCAAGGAGATGGTGGAGAAAGTGCTGGACCGTATGAAAATCAGCCACCGTAAAAAACATTTTCCGCAGCAGCTCTCAGGAGGACAGCAGCAACGTGTAGCGATTGCACGTGCAGTGGTAGCCAATCCGAAACTGATCCTCGCCGATGAGCCGACCGGTAACCTCGATTCCAAAAATGGTCAGGAAGTAATGAACCTCTTGACGGAACTCAACCGCGAAGGAACGACTATCGTCATGGTGACACACTCCATGCACGATTCCGAATTTGCACACCGCGTAATCAACCTGTTTGACGGACAGATTATTACCGAAGAGCTGAAGAAGCAGATGGGGGATTTGCTGATATAGGAAATCGGTTGGACCTTCCATAAAGTAAAAAAATGGGAATTAGAATATCGCTATTAATTTTCTGGAGAAAACTGAGGCATAATATGGTTTTCTCAATACTCAATGTGTTGGGTCTAGGAATCGGTCTTTCGGTTGCTGTAATCGTGTTTTTATATGCAGATTACGAGCTAAGTTTCGATCGTTTTAACAAGGATGCCGACCGGATTTATTTGAGTGTAATTAACAGCGAAGATCTAAATGCGGTTTTCCCTTTACCGTTTGCTGAAACAATACATAATGAGATTCCGGAAGTAGAGGTAGCTGCCAATGTTCTGCCGTGGGAAATAAAAAAAGAAATTACGACCACTCAGGGTGAATTTCTTCAAAGTTGCTTTTACATGGATGAAGGCATTTTTGATATTTTTAGTTTCGGAATCATTCAACAAAGCCAGAAATCCATTTTTCCAACTGCAAATTCGGTCGCAATTTGCGAAAGTCTGGCGAATAAACTTTTTGGTTCGTCCCCTTTAGCCATTGGGAAAGATATTGTAATTGATCGGAAGAATACCGCCATAATTTCGGCCATTTTCAAAGACATTCCGAATAACTCTTCGTTACGGTTTGAGATGGCTGCCCCCTTGCAAACCGGAGTAAAAGAGTTTAAGATTGTGGAATCTTGGAACGATGCATACTTCCACATGTTTGCAAAGGTGAAACTTCCGCCAAATAAGATAGGGCCCAAAATTTCAGCTTTTGCAAAACAGCACGATGTTGAATTTAGTTTCTTTCCCTTATCCGAATTACATTTTGCCCAGAGTGGAAGAAAGCAAAAAACTACTTTATACATTGCCATTTTTGCTGGTATTTTTATCATGTTGCTTGCATGTATCAACTTTGTCAATTTATCTACAGCCAATATTTTTAAAAATGCCAGAGAGGCGGGTTTAAATAAGCTTTTTGGTTCTTCCTCCTTCAATTTATATCGGCAATTTATTCTGGAAGCTCTAATGCTTACACTTATCGCGTTTAGTGTTGCTTTGCTGGTCTCAATCCTATTGTTGCCCTATATCAACCAGTTAATTGGTATTGAATTGTCAATTCGTCAGCTAACGCTATTCCGATCATTGTTGCTGATCGGGATAATAAGTATCCTATCATTCTTTACCGCAATAATTCCAGCTCATATTTTTTCGAAAGCACAACCGCTTCATATTTTTAATAAGAAGATAAGCACCAGCCAATCGGCGGTATTCCTGCGAAAAGGTTTGCTGATGCTTCAGTTAACCTTAACCATTATTATTTTAATATCGACATTGTTTATCAGCAAGCAAGTTCATTTTATTGATCAAACGAATTTAGGTTTTGATAAAAAAAACTTGGTTTTTGTTGAGGCAAAAGACATGCGGATGATGGCATCTAAGTTTTCTTTACTTGAGAAAGAGCTAATGAAAAGTCCTTTAATCGAGTCGGTCTGTGCAACCGATGCCCCTCCTGGAGTGATCGGGAGTTCCACAACAGGTTTTCGTTGGCAGGAGATCTCAACTGAAAAGACACCCTCCGTGTATATGTATCGCGTAAGCAATGAATTTGTAAACACGTTTCGGGTGAAATTGCTTGAAGGGAAGGGGTTTGACAAGATGCAGACTAACACAAAAGAGGTTCTGATCAATAAAACATTGGCCAATTTGATTGCTGAGAACGGATCGGCACTCAATAAAGTGTTGTACTATGGCCAACAACCTTTTACAGTAATAGGAGTCCTTGATGATTTTTCATTTAACTCAATAAAAGAGAAACAACAACCGGGTATGATCCTTTTTGATCCATCCAGAGGGTTCTATCCGTGTGTGCGGATTTCAAATGAAAAAAGCACTTCTATAGCCTTGGCCCTGATCAACAAAAACATGAAAGTATTATTCCCCGAAATTAAATACGACATCAAATTTGCCGATGACTTTATTTTGGATGAGTTTATTTCACGAGAGATCCGTTTTTCGAAATTCTTTACACTGTTTTCGGTACTTGGAATCGTTGTTTGCTGCATGGGATTGTTCGGCCTGGCACTGTTGGAAAGCAATAAACGGATTAAGGAGATTGGTATCCGGAAGGTGAACGGTGCCCAGGTTATGGAGATAATTTCCCTATTAAATAAAGATATAATCGGAATTACGATTGTTGCCTTCGTAATTGCCTCACCTATTGTTTGGTACGTCATGAACAAATGGCTCGAAAACTTCACCTACAAAACCGAACTAAGTTGGTGGATTTTTGCTTTGGCAGGATTGCTGGCATTGGGGATTGCATTACTGACAGTGAGTTGGCAAAGCTGGAAAGCAGCGACAAGGAATCCTGTTGAGGCGTTACGATATGAATAGTCTGACTCAAAACAAGGATTGGAAACTTTATAAACAAAGTGTGAAAATTCGATTTAAATCAGTATTCAGAAATTTTTCTCATCAAACTTAATTGAATATGTTTCAACACTATTGGAAAATGGCCCTCCGGAACCAGGCTAAAAATAAAGCCTTCTCCCTCGTCAATGTGCTTGGCTTGTCGATTGGGCTGGCGGTTTCTCTCCTGATATTCAATTATGTAAGCTTCGAGTTCAGCTTTGATAAAATGCACCAGAAACGGGATCGTATTTATAGGGTAGAGAGCCGTTTTTACGAAGGGAATCAGTTGACGGACGATTGGGCAACCAGCACCTTCGGTTATGGCAGCGCGATCAGCAAAGAGATGACGGGCGTGGAGGATTTTGTCCGGATCGGTATGCAAAATGCCGAACAGGTGGTCTCATACAAGGAAAAGAGGAGCAGGGAAACCGGAATTGCCTATGCAGGCCCCTCCTTTTTCTCTGTTTTTGATTTTAAGTTGAAGGAAGGTGCCGTCAACGATCAATTGAAACGCCCCAGAACAGTGGTGATCACCGAAGAGGTGGCCCGACGGTTTTTCAAGGATGAAAGCCCATTGGGAAAACTACTCACTTTTGCGGCAGGCTCTAATTTTGCTAATTATGAAGTGACGGGAGTCTTGGAGAATTTTCCACCCAATTCACACATCCGGTTCAATTTCCTCATTTCGTACGAGACACTTCCCAGCTGGATGAAAGAGTTCTGGTATCTACACGAGGCATATACCTATCTGCTTTTGTCGTCCGGTAAAAATCCCAAAGAAATCGAGGACCAATTTCCGGCGATGTCCGAAAAATACAAGACCCGACCTGCCCTGAAAAACAAAAAATGGGCAGTCACACTTGTGCCACTCGAAAAAATCCACCTTAATCCTCAAAAGCAGTACGAAAGGGAGCAAAAGGGCAATAAAAATTCGCTTATCACCCTGATCATCATCGCTCTGGTTATTTTGCTTACTGCCTGGATCAATTACATCAACCTCACTACGGCACGTGCCATGGAGAGGGCCAAAGAGGTGGGGATCCGAAAGGTGGCAGGGGCATTCAGGACCCAATTGATTTCTCAGTACCTTACCGAGTCCTTGCTGGTTAACCTGGCCGCAGTTGTTTTGGCTCTCCTTCTTGTGCTGGTGCTTAAACCTGCTTTTAACCAGATCATGGGAGAGAATATTGGCCTTTTCGTACTGAAGCAACCGGTTTTCTGGTTTTCTGCTATTTCAGTTCTTGTTTCCGGGATTTTTCTATCCGGGTTCTATCCGGCATTTATCCTATCAAAGGTCCAACCATCGATCATCTTGAAGGGGAATTATTTTAACTCCGGTTCGGCAGGCATAACCCGGCGTATTCTGGTTGTTTTCCAGTTTTCGGCAGCACTTTTCCTGATGTGCGGCACCTTTATCGTTTACAAACAGGTGAAGTTTATGCAGGAGCAGGACTTGGGTGTCAATATCGACCATACAATCGTTATCAAATTTCCGGTTAGCCGTACCGGATTGGACAACCAGGTCAATCTCTTTGCCGAAAACCTGAAACAGGAAAATAGCATCAGTTCTGTCACTGTGGCAGGTGCCGTACCTGGAATGGAGGTGGCCTTTTTTGCCTCCAACCAGCTTCAGGGGAACAGTTCGGACCAGAGCCGGCTTTACGAGATGCTGGCTGTTGACGATCGTTTTGTCGAGACTTTCGGTTTCAAATTGTTGGCAGGCCGCTCCTTCCAGAAAGGGTTTGGCAACGACCGCGAATGTCTGCTTGTCAATGAGGCATCCCTGTCATTTCTTGGTATCCAAAATCCTGAGGAGGCCATAGGAAAGCAGGTTGCACTCGAAGGGGAAGCCCAACCTGTCACCATTATCGGTGTGGTCCAAAACTGGCATCAGCGCGGATTGGGAAATGCCTACACTCCTGTTATGTTTATCCCAAATGGTCGTCTCAGTTGGGTCAGGCCCCGTTTTATTGCCATTAAATCGGCAGGCACCAAACCAGACGAAGTTCTGACATTGGTCAAAAGCCGTTGGCAATCTTATTTCCCGGAGGCAAGTTTTGATTACTTTTTCCTCGATGGTTTTTTCAACAACCAATACCTGACAGATAAACGTTTTGGAAGGATCGTTGCCATTTTTACGGCACTTGCTTTTTTTATCTCGGCTTTGGGGCTATGGGCACTGGCTGCATTCACTGCCTCCAAAAAGATCAAGGAGGTAGGGGTTCGAAAAGTGCATGGGGCACAAACCGGAAACATTGTTTACCTTTTTTCAAGAGAAATTATTGTATTGATTATGATTGCATTGGTCATATCGACCCCCATCTCCATCCTGGTGATGAAAGGTTGGTTGCAACACTATGCATTCAGGACCGGCATCAGCCTGTGGATCTATATCCTTGCAGGTGTTCTTTCTATTGCCATCGCCTTGCTTACCATTGGTTGGCAAAGCTGGAAAGCGGCGACAAGGAATCCGGTCGAGGCTCTCCGATATGAGTAGATTTACTTCAAATTGGGATTTATGCTAAATTCTTGCAGGAATGTTCATTCGTAGTTCGACCGATATCAATTCACCAATTGAAAATTAAATAAATGATTAGACAGTACATCACAATAGCTTTACGGAACCTGGTGAGACACAAAACCCTGGCATTGATAAATATTCTTGGATTATCGATCGGATTGGCTTGCTTCAGTTTGTTTTTACTCTATACTATCAATGAGTTAAGTTACGATCGTTTTCACGTCAACGCATCCCGGATTTACAGGGTTTATGATTGGTGGGCTTACAGCGACCATGAAGGAACTGAGCCATCATCGGCCACTCCACTTGGACCTGCACTGAAACAGGACCTTTCGGATGTGGATGATTTTGTCCGGATCGCTCCTAAAAGTGAGAAGTTAATACGTGTCGGAAATAAATTGTACCAAATGGCCGTTACCTTTGCTGACCCGCAGATCTTATCGGTTTTTACTTTTCCACTTCTTCAGGGGAATCGGATGTCGGCGTTACAATCGGTGCATAACATTGTCCTTACACGTGCTAAAGCCATGCAGTTCTTTGGCAAAACCGATGTGATTGGCCAAACAATAGAGATAAGAAATGGAGGAAAGTTTGAACCTTTCGAAGTCGGAGGGATAGTTGAAGATATTCCTGTCAATTCATCAGTTCGCTTTGATTTGCTTGGAAGTTTGGAATACATTCTGAGTTCGGAAGATGGGAGGGCAAGTCTTACAAATTGGAACATGACAATTGGCCTCGAAGTATATATCCTTCTTCATGAAAAAAGCAACCTGATGAATGATCATGTCAGACTCGCTTCGTTTCGAAAAAAATATTTTCCCGAAGAAACAATAGTAAACCAGAAAAAGCCCATAAAAAATAGTCAGAGTAATGTTTCAAGTGGTTATGGGATTCAACCGTTGAGGGATGTTCATACTGATGTTAAGATTGACAAATGGGGTGCCGTTGATACAAAAAACAGCTGGATACTTATTTGTATTTCGCTGGGCGTTTTGGTGATAGCCTGTATCAATTTTATCACATTGGCAATCAGCCGTTCAGCAGGTAGGGCAAAAGAGGTAGGGATTCGTAAAATTACCGGAAGTCACCGCAATCAGCTTATTTTCCAGTTTCTTTCTGAATCCTTGTTACTGAGCATTTTTTCTGCTGTTTTGGGATTCATCCTTGCTGTAATCTTATTACCATTTTTTAATGAGCTTTCCGGACAAAAGTTGTCGTTTTCAGTCAGTCAATATCCTGAAATGGTGGGTTTTCTTTCAATTGTCGTTCTGTTGGTTGGTCTATTGTCAGGTATTTATCCGGCATTGGCCATGTCAGGTTTCGATCCCGCCAAAGTTTTAAAAAGCAACCTACGGTTTTCCGGGTCTAATTTATTTACCAGGTCATTGGTCTCTTTCCAGTTCATGTTATCTATCGGACTGATCATTTCAATGATTGTAATTATGAAACAATTGTCGTTTATGCAGTCAAAAGACCTTGGTTTTGATCGGAAAAATATCGTAATGATTGATACACAGGGAATTGATATGCAAAAGAATTACCCACTGTTCGAACAAGCCCTGAAATCGGAAAGTAGTATTTTGGGGATTGCCGGATCTGAAATTGGTCTAGGGGAAGGGGAAGGTCAAAGGGGACGTAGTTATTTATTTGGGAACAAGCAGACGACCATCATTGAATACCCGGTAGATTCGGAATTCCTTGGTGTGTTGGGAATCCAACTCGTTGCTGGACGGAATTTTAATCCCGGAATAACTTCAGATACCATGACTGCTGTAATTGTCAACGAAGCACTGGTAGTCTCAACCCTTAGGATAAAACCCATTGATGCACTTGGAATGGAATTCATCAACAAGGATGGTAAGGGTCGCAAGGTAATCATCGGAGTTGTCAGGAATTTCAATTACGAAGTCCTGACTCGATCTGTAAGAGGACAAATGTTTTTGTACCCATCTGATTTCAGACCTAACTCTCTTTTTGTGCGTGTTAATTCTGGTGATCCTTCAAAGGCTTTGTCTTCCATAACAATGGCATGGAATGGCATTTCACCGGAACTTCCTGTTAAATATAGTTTCCTTGATCAGAAATTTGATGCTTTTTATAAGAAGGAAAAAAGATGGGGAGATATAATTGCCTGGGCCGGTGGGATTTGTATATTTCTTGCTTGCCTTGGATTATTTGGATTAACTTCATTGGCAGTCATCAATCGCTCAAAAGAAATTGGAATCCGAAAGGTAAACGGTGCAGCAATTGGTGAAATACTTTTACTCCTCAACAATGGTTTTTTGAAATGGATCGCTATATCATTTGTAATTGCCACACCACTCACAGGATACGCCATGAACACCTGGCTCGAAAGTTTTGCCTATAAAACTGATTTAAGTTGGTGGATATTTGCTTTGGCTGGATTATTTGCTTTTTTAATTGCCTTAATCACTGTGAGTTGGCAAAGCTGGAAGGCAGCGACGAGGAATCCGGTGGAGGCGTTGAGGTATGAATAATAATGATCCATTATAAATAAATTAAAGCTATGATACTCAGAAACATTGTTTTAGGTTGGCGCAATATTCGCAAGAATGGCATTTATTCAATTATAAATATCGCAGGATTATCGCTTGGAATGGCAGTTGTAGTGTTAATTCTATTCTGGGTAGTCGATGAACTGAGTTTTGACAAGTACAATCATCATCTTGATCGGATTTACACAGTTTACGAACATCAGGAATATTCTGAAGGTCAGGAGTTGTTTACGCCTTGTACCCCTTTCCCTCTAAGTAATACAATTGTCAAAAACTTTGCGGAGGTTGAGCTGGCTACAACATTCGCAAATTTGGATAGACAGTTGATAAAATATGAAACCAGGGAATACAAAGAAGGCCCGGTAATTTGTACTGACAATAACTTCCTGAAAATTTTTAGCTATAAAATCCTGGAAGGTAATATTAATGCGCTTTCTTCGCCAGACCAGATCATTATCACTGATGAACTGGCCCGGTTATTTTTTAAAGATCAGTCTGCCATTGGGAAAGTGCTAAAATTCAACAATGAGTACTCATTAACAGTTGGTGGGGTCATTGCTTCACAAAAATCAAACTCAACCCTGAATTTTAAGGTTTTAGCTTCTGTCGAAATTATGAAACGATTTGGAGTAAACCTTGCTCAATGGGGAGATAATTGGCCAAATACCTGCCTATTGCTTGCTCAGGGTGCCGATTCAAAAACGCTGGACTCCAAATTAACCAACATTTGCAAGGATAATGGCCAGCCAAACACAACTTTGCACCTTTTCCCTTATAAAAACGAGCGATTGTATTCCTATTCCGGGAAAAGCAACAGGATACAATACATCTATCAATTTTTGGCAATCGCCTTAATAATTATCCTGATCGCATCAATCAATTTCATTAACCTTTCAACGGCAAAAGCAGAACAACGTCGACCGGAAGTGGGTGTACGCAAGGTAATGGGAGCCAGCAAAGGCAATATTTTAAGACAATTCTTACTCGAAAAAGGGATAATGATCTTTTTAAGTATGATTCTAAGCATTGTATTGATAATTCTGTTTTTACCTGCATTCCGTTCAATTTCCGATAAAAACATCGTCTTAGGACAAGTTCTAAACAACTATATGATCTTGATATTGATGGCAATTATCATGATGGTTCCATTATTATCTGTGGTCTATCCTTCCATGTACCTTTCTTCAATCAATCCTGTTTTTGCTCTAAAAAAATCATGGGTTGGTAAACGAGGAGGATTTAGTTTGAAAAGCCTTTTGGTCGTCGTTCAATTTGCCTTGGCAATTGTTCTTATCAGTGGTTCAATTATTATTTCGCAGCAAATCAGATACGTTAATAATTACAATTTAGGTTACGACCATGCCAATTTGATTTATTTGGGACTAGATGGTGAAGCAAAGAATAAGCATGAAGCAATCAGGCAAGAGTTAACCGGGATAATAGGCGTTGAATCAATAACGCGATCGGATAAGTTGCCATTTTGGGGAGGTAACTCTTCGTGGGGACATAAGTGGGAAGGCAAAGACCCAGAAAACAAAGTACTTATCTGCAAGATGAATGTTGATAAAAACTATATGAAAACCTTAGGGATTAAAATAGTCGATGGTAGTTGTTTCCCTGATTCTTACGATGGTGTGCTCAAACAAAACGAAGTTTTATCTCCTCAGGTAATTTTAAATCAGGAGGCTATCAGGCGAATTGGTTTAAAAGATCCCGTTGGAAAACAATTCAGCCCTTGGGGTGACAAAAAAGGAAAGATAATAGGAGTTGTCGAAGACTTCCATTTTGAATCACTTCACAGTGGTGTGGAGCCAATGCTATTATTACCACTGTTCGATAATCCTAGCTTTATCATTGTACGCGTAAATCCTGAAAATTTTGCTCAAACTATTGATAAAATAAAAATATCGTGGTCGAAAATAGTACCTCAAACAACCTGTGACATTGGATTTTTTGATGATAGTTTAGCGAATTTGTATTACTTTGAAGTCAAAATTTCAGAATTGTTCAGGTATTTCTCATTTATTGCCATATTCATTTCATGTATTGGGTTATTTGGACTTTCATTATTTGTCATCGAGCGAAGGAAAAAAGAAATTGGGGTTCGGAAAGTGAATGGTGCCAAAATATCTGAAGTGATGATCCTACTCAACAACGACTTTATAAAATGGGTTGCTATATCATTTGTAATTGCCACTCCCATTGCATACTACGCCATGGACAAATGGCTCGAAAACTTTGCTTGCAAAACAACCCTAAGCTGGTGGATTTTTACCCTGTCCGGTTTGATGGCACTTGGAATTGCATTGCTGACAGTTAGCTGGCAAAGTTGGAAAGCAGCAACGAGGAACCCGGTAGAGGCACTTCGGTATGAATAACAGTTGGCAGGGAGCTTGGGGCATGGAGAACGGGGCTTCGGCTCCGCTCAGCCACCGGGAGACAGAATAGAAGAAGAATTTTAAAAGAAAAATTAAAAAATAAAGGATTACAAAGTGAATTATGAAAACCGTGTTTAAATCTTTATATCGAAATTTTGTCAGGAAGCCCATCACAAATTTAATTAATTTGGTTGGCTTATCGATTAGCCTTGCGCTGGTCATTATTCTCTCGGTATATTCGTACAGCGAACTCACTACCGACAATTACCATAAAAACGGGGACAGGGTCTTTTTATTTGCCAATATGAAAGGCCGGGTTTATATGCCTGCAATCTTGAAAGACCAGATCGATCTGAATATTCCCGAAGTTGAAACGACAATCAGGCTGGCAGGCACATGGGAAGCCCCTGTATTTCGGGCTGAAGGTCATGATCCCATCACTTCAGACCTGATTTTTGCGGACGACGGTTTTTTTAATCTTTTTACCTACCTGGCAGTTGAGGGAAATCCCTCGACAGCACTCAAAGAGCCAATGACAATTGTTCTGACCAAACCATTGGCGGAAAAGCTTTTTGGAAATAGTCCTGCACTTGGAAAAACTGTGAAACTGAATAACGATAAGGAACTGACCGTTTCAGCCGTCGTCAATGAACCCACAGCAAATACATGCCTGTCGTTCAATGCAATAACATCAGTTGCAACACGAAAAATTGTGCAGTCAAGCGGTCAGGAATTTACCGATTGGGGATGGTGCAATTTTCAGACCTTCCTGTTATTGAAAAAAGGTACAGACCCAAATGCAACAGCCTTGAAAATTCAGGCGTTGTTCCCCAAGAATGAACATGAGAATTACACTGACTTGAAACTAAATCCATTCAAAGAAATCTATTTTTCTCAATCTTCCCTTACCGACAGCGACTATTTTCATTTTGGCGATAAGCAAAAGGTCATGATCCTGGTCATGGTTGCAGCCCTGGTATTGATGATTGCATTGGTCAACTTCATCAATATATCATCATCGCAATGGATTGAGAAAATCAGGCAAACCGGTGTATTAAAGGTGATTGGTGCTGACAAAGCTTCCATACTTAGAAATGTGCTTGCCGAAGCCTTTATCTTGTTCCTGATGTCGCTTTTCCTGGCAATCCTGATTGTTCAGATCATGTTTCCTTTTATCCGCGATTATACCGGGATCCACTTCAATTTGCAATTGCTTTATACCCCTTCATTCCTGATGAGTTCCATTTCCGGAATTTTCATCTTAAGCCTGATTTTCAGCATTATTCCGGCATTGCGGATATCCTCATCGAAAGCAGTTGACAATCTGAAAAAAACGGTTAACCAAGGATCCCCGAATTCTATTTTCAGGGGAGTGCTGGTAACAGCTCAGTTTGTCATTGCGATAGTATTGATCTCTTTTACAATATTGGTACAAAAACAGGTCAATTATGGAAGCAGTACCCTGGGTTTTAACCAGAAGAACACAATTGGGATCAAACTGACACCTCAATTATACGGGAGCAGGGAAGTCCTCAAAAAATCGCTACTTGAGAAACCAACTGTTGCAAAAATATCCTTTACCCAGTATTTTCCCGGAAATAGCATGTCACGATGGGGAATGATCCAGACGATAGAGGGTGTGAAAAGGGAACTCAATTTTGACACCTTTAATGCGGATGCCGCTTTTTTTGGAATGACAGGGTTGCAAATTTCCCAGGGCCGGTTTTATTCCGAAGACCTGGTGACCGACAAGAACAAGATGGTGGTCAACGAAACATTCCTACGAGAAAACAAGATTGAAAATCCGATTGGAATTAAATTTGTTCTGGGAATGGGCACTGATGCCGGTTTATCCGAGATCGTAGGAGTTGTAAAGGATTTTCATTACAAGGCATTCGACCAGCCCATTGGGTCGTTGTGTATTCAGAATCAGCCAAGTGCTTCATATTGTCTTGTAAACCTGAACACCAAGGATTTCAATTCTCTAAATACAGCCGTTCAGGAGATCAAAGCAGCAACTGCAAAGCTTTCCCCCTCATTTCCGGTTGAAGTTACCTTTTTTGATCAGGCTGTTGAAAAAATGTATCAGTCAGAAATTCAATTCCGTCGGACTTTCTCATTGTTTGCAGGGTGTGCCATTGTGATCAGTTGCCTTGGGATTATGGCCTTGTCACTGTTTGCCTGTCAGCGCCGCATCAAGGAGATTGGCATCCGCAAGGTAAATGGGGCACGAATTGAGGAGGTGATCGTGATGCTGAATAAAGATTTTGTGAGATGGGTGGCTGTAGCATTTGTAATTGCCTCACCCATTTCGTGGTACGCCATGAACAAATGGCTCGAAGGCTTTGCCTACAAGACAGAACTGAATTGGTGGATCTTTGCTTTTGCAGGATTGTTGGCTATTATAATCGCCTTAATCACTGTAAGTTGGCAAAGTTGGAAAGCAGCGACAAGGAATCCGGTTGAGGCTCTCCGAAATGAATAGGACACACCCCAACCCCTCAAAGGGCTACCTTAGGAGTAAATTTGTTTTAATAAAAAGGATTCTATCATGATCAAGAACTATTTCAAATCTGCATCCAGAACCCTAGAATCAGACAAGGTTTATTCTTTTATCAACATTGCAGGTTTGAGTCTTGGGTTGGCTTGTACCATGCTTATTATGCTGTATGTGAAAGATGAAGTAAGCTTCGACCGGTTTCATAAAAATGTAAGCAACATTTATCGTATAGCTAAAAAATCAACCGGCAACCATGTAAATGGCAATACTGGTTTTTTACAAGGGCCGAGGTTTTCGCAGAATGTTCCAGGGATAAAATCTTTTGTACGTGTGAAGGGCGGAGCTGAAGACATAAAAAAAGGAACTGAACTGCTGGAGCAGGATGGAATGTTACATGTTGACTCAAATTTCTTTTCTGTATTTACTTTCCCCTTATTATCTGGAAACCCTTTAACCTGTTTAACAGAACCGTATTCAATTGTATTGAGCGAAGATGCCGCATATAAATATTTTGCCACAACCGATGCTGTCGATAAAGTGCTGATGGTCAAAGAAGATGCAGGTTTTGTTCCTTACAAAGTGACGGCTGTTGCAAAACGTTGCCCACAAAATTCTTCCCTTCAATTTGATGCGCTGTTGCCTTTCAAAGTATCTGATGCTGATGCAAAAGACACCCACAACTGGTTTAATTCCTTCCTGACCACATTTGTCGTATTGGATGATAACATAAACCAGCAAGCAACGGAAAAGCAAATGCAAAGCTTTTATGTCGCAGATGCAAAACAGACTTTTTATGAAATGTTGAAAAATGACGGAGGGAATCCTGATGATATTCCTATGGGCACCTATTTTTTGCAACCCTACCTTGACATGCATTTGAACACCCAACTGGGTGCAAGCAATGGTTTAACCAACATCAGCAACACGATGTATTCCTATTTGCTTTCGGGCATTGCTTTGTTTGTGTTGTTGATCGCCTGCATCAATTTCGTGAACCTCACCATTGCCCGGTCTGTTAAGAGTGCAAAAGAAATCGGCATTCGCAAAGTGATGGGCAGTGACAGAAAGCAGTTGATGTTGAAGTTTCTCGGCGACTCGTTTTTTCTCTGCACGGTTGCTTTTGTACTTGCTATTCTATTGGTGCAATTGTTATTGCCGTTGTTCAATGAGCTTGCCAATAAGGAATTGGCCATTTCTTATTTGTTAGATTCAAAATTAATTGCAGATTATATTGCTTTGTATATCACCACAGGCTTGCTGGCAGGCTTTTATCCTGCAATAGTATTATCAGGCTACAATCCTGTACAAACTTTGTATGGCCGTTTTCAAATTGCCGGGAAAAATTACCTGCAGAAATCGTTGGTGGTCTTGCAGTTTTCGCTGGCATCATTTTTAATCATTGCCACATGTACAATTAATGCGCAGTTTGATTTGTTGACCAAGACAGATTTGGGATATGATGACAATCATCTTGTTGTCGTTAATAAAAACGGGCTGAAAAACACCGATGCTGCTGCTTTTAAAAATGAATTGCTCAAGAACCCAAACATTGTTGGCGTTAGTTTAAAGAATGCCGGCGTATGGAGCACTGGTACAAAAAATACGGTTGGTTCTACCGTTTACTTTGCTGGTGAAACTGTTGACGAAAATTATTTGCCTTTATTAAAAATCCCATTAATCGTAGGAAGGAATTTTTCAACCGCATTTCCCTCTGATTCTACACAATCTGTTATCGTGAATGAAAGTTTTGTAAAAGCGGCAAACTGGATAAATCCGATTGGTGAAACATTAAAGATTTTGGGAAGCAGCAATGAAACCTATCATGTAATCGGCGTGGTAAAAGACTATCATTTTGCATCATTGACAAAAAGAATAACACCGCAATTATTTTCCATGAATGGATCATATGGATCTTATTATATCAAGCTAAAACCCAACACGGCAGCTTCAAGTTTAAAATGGATACAAAAAACGTTTCAGCAGTTGTACCCGATGAGCCCTTATTCTTATGTGTTCAAAAACGATGAAAACCAGATGCAGTATGCTGATGTTGAAAAATGGAAACAGATTATCTTGTTCGGGGCCATACTGACCATTTTTATTTCCTGCATTGGTTTGTTTGGATTATCTTCTTTATCGGCTGAAAAAAGAACAAAAGAAATCGGCATACGCAAAGTAAACGGTGCCAAAATTTCAGAAGTACTCACTCTGCTTAACAAAGATTTTGTGAAATGGGTCGCCATCGCCTTTGTAATCGCCTCACCCATCGCCTGGTACGCCATGCATAAATGGCTCGAAAGCTTTGCCTACAAAACAGACCTTAGCTGGTGGATTTTTGCATTGGCAGGATTGTTGGCCATTGCAATAGCCTTAATCACTGTAAGTTGGCAAAGTTGGAAAGCGGCAACAAGGAATCCGGTCGAGGCTCTTCGGTATGAATAGGAAACACCCCAACCCCTCAAGCGGCTATCCAAGGAGTAATTTTTTAATATAAAAGATTGATGAAAATGATTAGGCACTATTTAAAACAAGCAATCCGGAATTTTTGGGCGACTAAAATAATCGTTGGTGGAAGTATTGTTACGGTTGTTCTTGGAGGACTATGTATTTCCTTATTGGCGACTTATGTCTATAATGAACTTTCAATGAACAATTTTCACCATCGTGAAAAGGATATTTTTATAACAATCATCCAGGCATCGCCAGAAAGCCAATGGGAAGCCATAAACCCAACCTCATTTTTTAAATTCAATTACAAAGAATATCCGGAAATAATAAACCTGGTCAACATCACGAAATACAATGAAGGTGAAGTAAAGTTCATTTATGGGAAAAACAGTTTTTCACCGGAAGGCATTGTTGCTGATAGTACCTTTTTTCAAATTTTTGATTTTAAGCTAAAGGTTGGAGACGAAAAAACAGTTTTATCCGATCTATCTGCTGTTTTATTTTCTGAGCAATTTGCAGAAAAGATGTTTGGCGATGAAAATCCCATCGGGAAAACAGTGAAATTCAAAGGAAGTGTAGAAAAGGTTTTCACTGTCAAGGGTATTATTGAATCACTGCCATCAAATAGTTCTATAACCTTTGATTTTATTTTACCTAACAATGCTTCGGATTATGATAAAATGAGTGCCGATTTTTTGTTGGTTGGAAGTGGATTTGACAAAAGTGCCTTCATTAAGAAAATTGAAAATTTGGGACAGGGCCATCCTCAATTCACAAAAAGCAAAATGAGCCTCGTTGGATTGGACGATGTCTATTTTAATTGGAATGCCTTCAACTTTGTTGGGATTTTTTCAAAATTTGGAGACAAAGAGAATTTAGACATTTTGTATATTATTATTATCATCTTGTTGATTATCTCAGCGTTAAATTTCTCCAACCTTCAGGTTATTAATATCAATGCGTCCATCAAGAACATTGGAATAAACAAAATTATCGGGGCAGGGACCTGGGATTTAATTCATCAAAAAGCCATTGAAGTGCTTTTACTTATTTACATTTCATTCCTATTATTGACGGGAGCCTATATTGCTATCTTACCCTATTTCAATAAGATCACTGGGGTTCTTCTTTCTCCTAAACTTTTTGATATCTTGATGGTGAATGGGTTGGTTTTGTTTGCACTAACTTTAGTTGCAATGATTTATCCTTCATTTATTTTTTCACGCATACCAATTACGCTTAGTCTCAGTCGTCAGGTTTTTGCAGCAAATAAACTTTTAGGACGACAAGTCATTGTCTCCATTCAGTTCGCACTTTCAATTTTTTTACTTGTCTCTTCCATCGTAGTTGTCAAACAACTTCATATGATGGTGGATAAAGATCTTGGCTTTAATAGCCGTAATATTATCAATACACAACTCTTCCACAGAATAGCTTATAATGGACCCAAGGAAGAACGGATGAAACATTTTGACGAGCAGCAAAAAAGCTTTCAATATGTGACAAACGAGTTGGAATCTAATCCATCCATCGATACCTATTCACAGGGTCTTTCACCTTTAAAACCTTTTCCTATGCCATGGAATTTACAAGGGGGCAAAACCGATTTTACAACCCAGAATGTACTTACTGTTTATCCAAATCATCCTTTGCTCTTGGGATTGAAAATAACTGAAGGTCGCTTCTTTGACAATAAGAAAGATAAATCGCGGGAGTTTAAAGTGGTGATTAATGAGGCCGCAAAGAAATTTTGGGGAATAGAAGATATTTCGCAAAGTCGTTTGCTCAACAAATATTGGATGTCAGATAAAGGATATGAGATCATTGGAGTCGTAAAGGATTTTAATTATGAACACCTCTCAGTTAAGCCACAACCATTGATGATGGTTTACTTTCAGGATGTTAATGCGAATTTTTTAATCAAGTTTAAAGAAGGGGATGTTCAAGCCGGATTGCAGTTTGTTCAACAATTGCATTCCGAGATTAATCCCGGAGAAATATTTCAGTTTACTTTTCTTGCTGATGAGGTAGCAGCATTCTACAAAAAGGAGAAGCAGCTAAGCCAAATCTATATTCTATTCACGTTAATTGCTTTAATGATTTCTACAATCGGTTTATTTTCAATAGCCCTTTATGAAGCACAAAAACGCACGAAAGAAATCGGAATTCGGAAGGTCAACGGTGCAAAAATCTCTGAAATTCTTGTCATATTAAACAGGGATTTTTTAAGGTGGGTGTTCATGGCTTTTGTGGTTGCAACTCCTATTGCCTGGGTCGCCATGAACAAATGGCTCGAAAGCTTTGCCTACAAGACAGACCTTAGCTGGTGGATATTTGCCCTGGCGGGATTGTTGGCCATTGCAATAGCCTTAATCACTGTAAGTTGGCAAAGTTGGAAAGCGGCAACGAGAAATCCGGTCGAGGCTCTCCGATATGAATAGGAAACACTCCGACCCCTCGGGCGGCGACCTTCGGAATAAATTTGTTTTAATATAAGCGACTTATAAAAATTATAAAACATTGAATACCAAATAATTTTAAATACAATGATTAAGATCTATTTTAAAATAGCCCTTCGGAATATCAGAAGATATTCCGTTCATTCCATTTTAAATGTAAGTGGTATGGCAATTGGGATGGCCTGTGCAATTTTGATCCTTTTGTGGGTGCAGGATGAATGGAGCTACGACCGGCATTTCGAATATGCCAATGATTTGTACCGTGTGATTGAAAAACAAAAATCCCCAAACGGGGAAGTGTCCCTGATGGCTCCAGCCCCAAGTGTACTGGCACCTGCCTTGAAAAATGAATTTCCTGAAATAGTAGGCTCTTCCAGGATCATGCACACCCCATTAACCCTAAAAAAGGGGAACGATTTTATTGAAGAAACTGTCGTTGCTGTTGATAACGACTTCCTGAAAATGTTCAATGTCAGGTTTGTCCAGGGAGATATCAATACAGCCCTGAACGATCCCCGCAATATTGTGATGACGGAGGAAACGGCGCGCAAGTACTTTGGCAACGAAAATGCACTTGGCAAGACATTGCCATCGCGTGGATTTTTGGTCACGGTTACAGGTGTTGTAAAGAGTTTTCCCTCGAATACCCACATCCAGTTTGATTATTTGATCTCCACCCTATTTTTTACAGGATTTGGCGCCCATATCAATGACTGGAACGATCCCGGGCGAAGTTATACCTATGTTGAACTTAAAAAAGGGACAGACCATCAGACCGTTGATCTCAAAATCAGGGATTTTATCAAAAAAAATAAAAAAGGATCTGAATCAGAGATTTTCCTTCAAAACATCAAGGAGATTCACCTGTATTCTTCCAGGAAATACAACTACGATATCGGCGGCCTTGGGGATATTGCCTATGTCAGGATTTTGGGCCTGATCGCTGTTTTTATCCTTTTGATAGCCTGTATCAACTTTATGAACCTTTCGACTGCACAATCGGCCAGGAGGTCTAAGGAAATAGGCATACGCAAGGTGGCGGGGGCAAATAAACCAAAAATAATAGTCCAGTTCTTGGGAGAATCGCTGTTGATTGTATTTGTGTCACTTATCATTGCCATGATTCTTGTCGAATTGCTTTTGCCAGGCTATAATAATCTGGTACAAAATCAGTTGGTTGTTAATTACAGAAGTGTAGGTTTATTTATTGGTTTGATTGGCATATTGTTGTTTTCGGGTTTTCTGGCAGGAAGTTATCCCGCGTTTTATTTGTCTGCCTTAAAACCTCTGGATATCATAAGGGGCCTGATCAACAAAAATCCAGGCAACCCACAGTTCAGGAGAGTTCTGGTCATTTTCCAGTTTTCGCTGTCTATTCTACTAATTATTTGCACTTTAATTATTGGGAACCAACTCAGCTATATGCAGAATAAGAAGCTTGGGTTTAATAAAGACAACATTGGGTATTTTATGTTCCCCATACGTCCGGGAGACCCCAAACTGGAGTCGCTGAAAAAGGAGCTCCTCAGCAATCCGGATATCTTAAGTGTAACCAAGGGCAGTAATCCGTTCAATATTGAATACAGGACCGGTGGATACAATTGGGAAGGGAAAAAACTTGGGGATAATGTTTCATTTCATCAGATTGGTACAGACGACGATTATGCCAAAACTTTTCAATTGGAAATCAAGGAGGGGCGCTACTTTTCGTCCGAATTCCCGACTGATAAATCGGCCATCGTGATCAATGAAAAAGCAGTTGAAGAGTTGGGCTTTAAGAATCCCATCGGACAGGTCCTGACAAATCAACAGGGATCCAAATTGACTGTGATTGGGGTAGTAAAGGATTTTCACTTCCAATCGTTGCATTACAAGATCGAACCGCTCATGATGAGAAAGAGCGATTCAAACAATCTGATTGTCAGGATGAAACCGGATAAAATCACGACAACTGTAGATTTTATTGACAAGACTTTTAAATCATTTGATCCCGGATTGCCCATTAATTTTCATTTTTTGGATGTTGATTTTGACAACCTGTACCTGGCAGAACAAAGAATGGGAAAAATTTTCGGTTATTTCTCATTGCTGGCAATTGTAATATCCTGTCTCGGACTTATCGGATTGTCCTCATTTATGATTGGGCGAAGGACAAAAGAGATCGGGATCAGGAAAGTAAACGGGGCAAAATCCTTTGAGATATTCTCCTTCTTGTCAAAGGAATATCTATTCTGGGTACTGATTTCCATATTCATCTCAATTCCGGTTGCCTGGTATGCCATGCACTTGTGGCTCGAAAATTTTGCTTACAAAACCAATATGAGTTGGTGGATCTTCGCAATATCGGGAATATTGGCATTGGGAATTGCCTTGATCACTGTAAGTTGGCAAAGCTGGAAAGCAGCTACAAGAAATCCGGTGGAGGCACTGAGGTATGAATAGAACTCACCCCAACCCCTCAAGGGGCTACCTTCGGAGTAAATTTATTTTAAAAATAAGAGATTGATAAAAGTGATACGAAAGATTGGCAAAGTTGGAGAGCAGCCACCAGAAATTGGGATGGAGGCAATGAGGTATGAATAGGCAAGAGTTGACAAATAAATGATCATGTCTGTCAATTATTTTGACAGCAAAAGGAGTTAAGAATAAAATATAATACTGAATAACAGGTGGTTAATATTGTGGTATGGTTTGTGAAAATAGAATAACAAATATCAAAACCATTTGAAAAATCAAAGTTATGATCAAATATTTTTTTATCAGCATTTACCGGAATTTCCTGCACAACAAAGTGTTTAGTTTGATCAATTTGACGAATCTCGTGATCGGATTCGCTGTTTTTATCCTGTTCAGCGTGCTGATCAGCTATGAACTGGGCTACGATCAATTCAATGCGAATTATAGCAATATTTATCGTGTTCAAACCCGCCAGGAAGATTCATATCCCACCAATTTTTGTACCTACAGCCCTGCCGCTTTTCGTTTTCACTTAATGGCAGATGTTCCTGAAGTGGAGCAGGTTTTACTGATGCGGGAAGTTTCGGGAGGTGCCAAAGGTTCAGGCCAATTTTTTACCCTTCCCGATGGCAGTCAGTTGTGCGAACTAAATGGCTATTGGAGCGAAAATACCATTTTCGATATTTTTACCATCAACCTAAAAGAGGGAAATAAAGCTAGCGCATTAACTGAACCCAATACAATTGCCATTTCAGAAACGTTGTCAAAAAAGCTTTTTCCTGAAGGTAATGCCATTGGTAAACAAATTATCATTGGAAAACGATTTCCGCTGACTGTTTCCGCAGTTTATATTGATTTTCCTCAAAATTCAAACCTTCAGGCAACCTATCTTGTGTCAATGCCCACATATGATGTTTTAGGGGATGGTCCAAAATACCGCGATAACTGGACCAGCATTCAATTTGATAACTATGTTTTGCTGAAAAAGGGAGCTGAACCAAAACTTGTCGATGCCAAAATTAAAAACGCATTTAAGGATGTGAAGAACTTTGAAAAGAGTACACCCTACTTGCATCCCCTTTCAAAACTGCATGTCTCACCCAACAGCCAGCCCGATTTGCTCATTGGTTTGGGTATTCTTTCGCTGGCAGCAATTCTGGTACTTGTTCTGGCTTGTGTTAATTATGTGAACCTCTCGCTGGCCAATTCCACCCAACGTTCAACTGAAATAGGGATAAAAAAGGTAATTGGATCTTCAAAAAAATTGATTGCAACTCAATTTCTAACCGAAACCATTTTTAACACCTTGTTAGCCACCATCCTGGCACTTTTTGTCGCTCAGGCTTCCTTCCCATTGCTGAACCGAATCCTGAATAAGAATATTGATTTCCTATTATGGAACGATACCCAGCTTTTAATCATCATCTCCCTCGTCAGCTTAATGGTTGGTGTACTGTCTGGATTGTATCCTTCATTGGTCATTTCTGCATACAACCCGGTGAAAGTGCTCAAAGGCAAAATATTTAGCAGCAACAACAATTCAATCAATATCAAAAAGATATTGGTTGCTACCCAATTTTCGATATCACTTTTCATGCTCGTTGTCAGTTTTATCCTTTTCAACCATGTTAATTTTATCCTGAACAAGGACCTGGGTTTTGACAGCAAAAACATACTTTATACTGAGATCAACCCAGGTGAAAAAATGCCATTCGAAACTTTGAAAACCAGAATGTTGCAGCATCCTGAAATCGCTGATGTTTCCTTTTCGAGCACCATCCCTTTCATTGGCAACATTGGAGGCTACGTATCGTGGGAAGGTGCTGCACCGGATGACAAAGTTATGATCAGTCGAAACTATGTGAATTACGATTTTATTCCCACCTACAACCTGAAAATGGTTTATGGACGTAACTTTTCGAAAGATTATCCTGCGGATAACAAGGCCTGTATTATAAATGAAACCGCCTTGAAGGTTTTTGGTTGGAGCGATCCGATTGGGAAACAGATTTATTTGCAGGGGAAACCGTTTCCTGTAATTGGTGTAGTAAAGGATTTTCATCCGTATTCAGTTCACAATCCAATTCCAACCTACATCATGTTCCTGAACAACAATGTAATCACAGGTTCAACATTGATATCTGTCCGGTTTACCGGCGACATTCAGAAGGCCAGAACATTGATAACCAATGAACTGGGATATATTTTCCCAAAAGACCCATTTGAATTTAAAGATTTTAGTGTAGCTTTTTATCTCGATGCGGCTATCCCTTTCTGGCAATCGATGAAACGGATGTTTATGTTTTTTGCGGTGGTTACCCTGCTCATTTCTACTATCGGGCTATTCGGGTTGATCCTGTTTACGGTTAAGCGGCGGACAAAAGAAATAGGAGTTCGAAAGGTAATGGGCAGTTCGGTCAGCTCAATTTACTGGCAGCTCTCTTCCGAAATTGTCAAAATGATTGGCTTTGCCATTTTGGTAGGGTGTCCGGCTGCTGTTTACATTTATAAAGCCATGCCTGGCGCTTATAAAGAACCACTTTCGGTTACTTCGTTTATTGCTTCGGTAGTCTTGGTGGCCATAATTGCCCTGCTTACAATAAGCTTTCATGTTTTGAAAATCGCCCTGAGTAACCCGGTGGAGGCTCTGAGGTACGAATAACAATTTGATTTATAAATATATAATAATAAAGCATTATGATCAGGCCAATTCTCAATACACTTAGGTTCTTAAGAAAAAACGGGACTTTTACGGCAATTAACATTGTCGGACTTGCTTTGGGATTTGCCTGTTCCATCCTCATTGTTATGCATGTGCTCAAGGAGAAGTCATACAACAAGAGCCTTCCTGATTACGAAAGGGTTTATAATCTTGTTGAAAGTAGTCCGGACTCTCCTTTGGGCAATACAACAATCAGTTATGCCCTGTCCCCTTTGCTTGCCAACCATTTCCCTGAAATTGAATATTTTGCCAGGACCGAGAATTTCAGTTCGTTCAGCAATTGTGTTGTTTCTTACCAGGAAGGTGGCAGTAACCATCTTGTGAGTTTCAATGAACCAAATTTTTATCTTGCAGACAGTACGCTCTTCCAAATCCTTCAATACCCATTTATTGAAGGATCTCGTGAAAATGCACTGAAAACTCCCAATTCAATTGTACTTTCCAAAGAAACAGCCCTGAAATATTTTGGGGATCACCCTGCTCTTGGGAAAACGCTGAATTTTAATTCAGATCATATTTTCAATGTGACAGGAGTGGTTGACATTCCAACTTATGTGACTTTCCATTTTTCGATGCTCGCACCCATAACGTCGTTGCGGTCAAAATCAAATCTTGAAGGATGGAACAGCAATGGGCAACCTTTTTTCAAATTGCACAAAGCTGTCAATTACAAAGATTTTAATGCAAAAATCGCTCATTTCTATAGCGATTTAAGGCCTGAGAACATTCGTGATCCTGAACGGTTGACCCTTTCATTTCTACCTATTGGTGAGCGCAGGCTTTATTACAATAAAAACCCTTTGTTCCTGTTGATCTTTATCGGCGTTGTTGTCCTTTCAGTGAGTATCCTGAATTATATGAACATGTCCACCTCCTTGGTACAGCAGCGGACTTCCGAGATAGCGTTAAAGAAAATCTCAGGTGCGGGTAACCACCTGATCAGATTGCAGTTCATGGTGGAGACGGCTCTGATTTGTTTTTTTGCCATTCTTTTGGGTGTCTCACTTTCCTGGTTGGGTGCTCCGTTGTTTCAGGACTTGACCGGATCCAATATACTGCCCTATTTAAAAAGCAACAACAGCACTTTCCTGACCGGAAGCCTATTGCTTTGGATGGCTGTCACTTTAATTGCAGGATTTTATCCAGCTATTGTCTTGTCCGGAACAAAGCCCATCAACCTGTTTAACAAGCAGCGGAAATCGACAATGGCCATATATGGGAAGAACATCCTGATCACATTTCAGTTTATTGTCTCCATCGTATTGGTTATTATTACCTTGATGGTCAACAGGCAGTACCTTTTCATGCGGCAGATGCCCCTTGGGTTTGATAATAAGATGGTGATGCAAATCCCCTTTACTGAAAAGTTAAAAGCCAATTATACAAACCTGAAAGAGGAATTGAAAGGAATACCCAATGTGAAGGAGGTTTGTGCGGCCTCTGCAATGCCGGCAGGAATTCCAAACAATTCCGGTGTAACCTGGGTGGACGATCAAAATGTAAAACACGACGAATCGTTTTGTTTTGCCATTGTATCGGATGATTATACACAGACATTTGGAATGGGGATGGCCAGCGGAAATGAATTTTCTGCTTCCCGGCAGGAAGAGTTGAAAGGTGTCATTGTAAACGAAGCAGGTGCTTTCCTATTAGGGTTTAAGGATCCGGTTGGAAAGCAGGTGCTCTTTTGGGGCAAACAAAATACCATTATCGGGGTCGTCAAAGATTTCCAGAACAACTATCTTTTCAACCTGGTCAGGCCAATGATTATCTCAGCACATCCTAAAAATCAGGATTTTACAAAATATCTTTTTGTAAGCGTCCGTCCGGGAGATATTGGACGGACTATTTCATCCATTGAGAAAGTCATAAAGCAGGCTGCACCCGGATTGCCTTTCGAATACAGCTTTACAAGTGCCGAGGTGGAAGAGTACATCAGTGAGATCAGACAAATCAACAGTGCATTCCAGTTTGCCAGCGTTGTTTCGATCCTTTTGGCTATGATCGGTCTCGTCGCACTGACTTACCATGCCACACTATTGAGGATCAAGGAAATTGGGATACGAAAAGTGAATGGGGCCAGAACTTTGGAGGTTGTGTCCCTCTTAAACCTTACTTTTCTGAGGTGGGTTGCTGTGGCTTTTGTTATCGCTTGCCCAATTGCCTGGATGGTCATTTTTAACCTGTTAAAAGGTTTTGGCAACAAAGCCACCATTGCCTGGTGGATCTTTCCTTTGGCGGGACTTTTAACATTGGGAATTGCCTTAATCACTGTGAGTTGGCAAAGTTGGAAGGCAGCGACAAAAAATCCGGTCGAAGCTCTACGATATGAGTAGGATTCACCCCAACCCCTCAAGGGGCTACCTTCGGAGTCAATTTGAGGTAATAAAAGAGATTGATAAAAGTGATAATGATAATTGAAAGTATAAATGTTTATTCGGTATGAATAAAAATATTTGAATACAAGGTTAAAGGAGATTAAATCCTTTATTTTGAAACAATAAATAAGAACCATAAAATATGAATGGTACCAATTGGAAAATTTCTTTTCGCAACTTATTGAAAAACAAATCGCTGACGTTAATCAATATTTTGGGGCTTGCAGTGGGTCTGGCTTCCTCCATACTGATTTTGATGCATGTGGCTCACGAATACAGTTATGATAAAAACTGGGAAAAGGGCGATCAGATCTATCGGATCAGCTATGATCGTTATCAAAACGGTGAACTTAGTTTTAAAAGTGCCCGTACTCTTGCCGGGATGGCACCGGTTTTAAAGGAGAAACTACCGGAAGTGATTGGGAGTACCCAGTTTTTCAGGGATATCGCAACCATTTACAATGAAAACAATCAGATTCAGGACATCCAGATGTTTGTGGCGGATTCGACTTTTCAAAATGTGTTCAAACTTGATTATATCGATAAAAAAACAGACAATCCATTAATCCCTCTCTACTCTGCCATACTTTCCGAATCGGCTGCTCGGAGCCTGTTCGGAACAACCGATGCTGTTGGAAAATGGTTCAAAGTGTGCCAGGGATGGCGTTTTTTGGTAACAGGTGTTTATAAGGATTTGCCTTCCAATTCGCACCTCACTTTCGATATGTTGCTAAGCTGGCAAACCTATAACCATTATTTCAAAAACTGGGACGATACCACCGGTACCGAAATCATTAAGAATCCAAATGCATATATCGTTAGCAAACAGGTAAATAGCTGGGAGTATGGTTATAATGGTTGGTACAGCTATCTTTTGCTTCAGCCAGGATCGGACCTAAAACGGATTGAATCGGAAATAGCCCAAATTGGGGTCGATTACACAAAATGGATCACCCAAAACAATGGGAAAGCAGAGTTCCATCTTCAACCCATTCAGGGTATCCACCTGACCTCCCGCCTTGACAATGAAATAAAAGCGAATGGAGACCGCAATTCGGTAATGGCCCTGGTTTTTATCGCACTGGTTATTCTGATCATTGCATGGATCAACTTTGTGAACCTGACGCTAATCAGGGCGGTTGAACATGCCAAATCGATCGGAGTAAGGAAAATGGCTGGGGCAATGAAAAAACATTTGGTTTTCCAATTTCTGAATGAGGCTGTCATTACCAATCTGATCAGTGTTTTGATTGCACTTGGTTTGGTCTATCTCCTGAAAAACTGGTTTTCATCTGTCAGCGATTTGCCAATCATTCAGTCGATTGGCTGGAATTATACCCTTGTCCTGACAGCCATCATCGTTGCAGGGATCTTAATTTCAGGCCTTTATCCGGCACTTTACCTCGCCTCCTTTAAGGCTGTTGATTTGTTTAAAGGCATTCATACCACCGGTGCCAATTCGCTTGATTTACGGAAGTTCCTCGTCGTGGCCCAATTTGCGGCCTCCATCTTCCTGATAGCTGGGGTTATCACAGTTTTCAAGCAAATCAGTTACATGAAATCCCGCGATCTGGGTGTAAATATCGAGCGGACACTGGTCACATTTTCGCCTCCCACCCAGATTGGCAGGCCTCAGAGAATGAGCAAGTTGAATGCTTACAAAGAATTGGTTAAGCAAACACCTGGTGTCGAATCGGTTGCGACTTCATCGATCCTGTCGGGAAAGGAGATTATGTGGAAAAAACAGGATGTCAGGAAAGTTACCGACCAACCCAATACAACAAATGTATATAACTATGCCTATATCGATTATGATTTTATAAATACCTTTAATCTTCAGGTGATTGCAGGACAAGGGTTTTCGAAGGAAGAAAATGAAAGCAACAATACGATGATTGTCAACGAATCAGCTTTGAAGTTGTTGGGATATAAGGATCCTTTGGCAGCGATCAACTCCTTTGTTATGATTTCGAACAAAGAATTTAAACTCATTGGTGTCCTGAAAGACTATCATCACGAATCGTTAAAAAAGGAGATCAAACCGATCATTTTCTTTTTTGGCTATCGGTGGATGTCGGATATTGGGTATTATTCGATCAAGGTCAACTCCGCCGATTTAAGAAATACGATCAGCCAGATTGAAAAATTCTGGAATCAGACCTATCCTGAAGATCATTTCCAGTATTTCTTCCTCGATGATGAATTTAACGCGCAATACAAAGCCGATCAGGCATTTGGAAGGGTATTCACATTATTTGCCTTTCTGGCGATTTTTATTGCAGCCATCGGACTGTTCGGACTTGCAGTCTATTCTGCCAATCAACGGACGAAAGAAATCGGCGTCCGTAAAGTAAATGGTGCCAGAAATATTGAAATTATGGTAATGCTGAACCGCAATTTCGTAAAATGGGTCATGGTTGCTTTTGTTGTGGCCACTCCGGTTGCCTGGTTTATATTGAGCAAGTGGCTCGAAAATTTTGCCTACCAAACATCTTTAAGCTGGTGGATATTTGCTTCAGCAGGATTGCTTGCTTTATTAATTGCCTTGATCACTGTGAGTTGGCAAAGTTGGAAAGCTGCGACAAGAAATCCGGTGGAAGCACTACGGTATGAATAGGTGTCTGAATCAGGATTTGCAGAATGGAAGGATGAACAGAATGTTAATAATGAAAATAGATATTCTAAACTGAATCATCATGATTCAGACTATTATTAAAAGTACAAAATATGATTAAAACTTTTACCTCTCTTGCCAAAAGCTGGAAACGAAACAAGGGTTTTCTGACCATCAACATCACCGGTTTGGCCATCGGACTAACCGTCTCCATTTTGCTTTTGCTATATGTCATGAATGAGTGGAGTTTCGACCGGCATTTTCAGAAGAAGGAGCGGATTCTCCAGCTCAATTCTGTCTGGACATTGGAGGGGCGCAAAGAGATCAATCCGATCTGTACCAGAAAGGCTTATACGGAACTTCCACAAAATGTCCCCGGAATTGAAAAGGCTGTCCAGATTTATCGCGGCTGGCAGGTTGAAATAGTCCGTAAACCTGAACATTTCCAGAATCTGAACCTGCTTTATACAGATCCTGAATTCTTCGATATCTTCGAAATGACTTTTGTTTATGGAAATCCTACCATTGCTTTGATCAATCCATTTTCGGTTGTCCTTACAAGGGCAAAAGCTGAAATGATTTTTGGTCAAGCGAACCCTGTCGGACAGACGTTTACAATCGATGGCGAGTTGTACACAGTTTCTGGAGTGGTTGAACCGTTTCCTTCAAATACGCACCTCCATTTTGATGTGCTGGCTTCAATGAAATCGATCCCTTTCCTTGAAAAGGTAGGTAGTCTTGAATTTTTCACTTATTACCTGATCAAGCCTAATGTTTCAATTGACCAAGTCAGTCAGTCAATCAGGAAAGAGTACCGGTCCATGCTGGCAAAAGCATTTGTCGACTTCGGGTCCGATTTTGATGCAATTACGATACCGTTGATCCGAATCCACCTTTTTTCGCAAGCCAGTTATGGATTGGGTGTTCAGGGAAGTTTACAAACCTTGTTCATGCTTGTTGGGCTTGCACTGTTGATCCTGCTTCTGGCAGTGACCAATTTTGTGAACCTGTTTGTTGTACAAGGGAGCAGCCGGTCAACAGAAATAGGGATCCGAAAAACCAATGGGGCTGGAATCAATGAAATATCCCGTCAGTTTTTTATGGAAGCTTCCGTTGTGGTCATAATTTCGTTTATCATTGGAATTGCCGTGGCATATACGTTAATTCCCTCATTTTCATCGCTGATCAAAATCAATCTGGAGCCAACCCTTTTTTATCATCCTATGTTTATTTGCGCTACGGTTATATTGATGATTTTCACCATCCTGCTCTCCGCCAGTTATCCGGCTTTTTACCTGAGCCGCTTCAAGACCATCGAAATCTTTAAAAAATCGGTCTCAAACCAGTCAAAAAAGAATTTTACAGGCTTCATTGTTGTTTTCCAGTCGGTTATAACCATTGTCCTGATCGCAGTTTTGTTGATCGTAAACAGACAATCCAGTTACCTTCAAAGTATTCCTGCAGGATTTAATCCGAACAATGTCATGGTTATTTTTCAAGCCAATAATCAGATAACCAAGCACTATGAAGCTTTAAAACAGAGCCTGGAGAAAATACCCGGAGTCGAAAGGGTCAGTTCGTCACAGCATGTGGTCGGCGGCGGCACCAGTGGACAGGGTATTTACCGTTTTGGAGGGGCTTCCAAGAACTTTCAATCGATCAACGAATATCGGGTACTTCCAGGGCTGTGCGAACTGATGCAATTTAACCTTTTGACTGGAAATTTCTTCAGGGAGAATGATCCCCAGAACAAGAAGTATGTTGTGTTGAACGAAGAGGCCGTAAAAATGCTGGCCTTTCAAAATCCAATTGGTGAAAAGGTGGTGATGTTTGATGATCCCATGGAGGTCATCGGCGTGGTAAAGAATTTCTACTACAATTCTCCGGCCCAAAAAATTCAACCAATCGCATTGACCTGTTACAATAATAATCCACAGAATATTTACATCCGGTTTGATGCAACAGTCAATAAATCAAAGGCCTCACAAATAATCCTTCCCGTGTTTCGTCAGTTTGATCCTGAATTCCTCCTGAATACAACCTGGTGCGATGATATTTACCTTTCAAAGTTCAACAGTGAAAAAACCTTGTCACAAATCATTTTTACAAGTACGCTTTTGTCGCTGGTTGTTGCCATCCTTGGGCTTTTCGCCATCCATTCGTTCGCAATTTCCCGTAGGATCAAGGAAATTGGAATTCGCAAAGTGGCAGGAAGCACAACAGGATCGGTCGTAGTATTGTTGTCAGGAAACGTATTCCTGCGAATAGCAATTTCTGCATTGTTCGCATTGCCAATTGCCTGGCTGATTGGTCAATACTGGCTTGACAACTATGCCAACAGGATTCAGATCGGATTTTACCTATTGCTGATCCCATTCCTTATCCATACCTTGATGGCTTTGCTTGCGACTTTTTTGATCAGTTACAAGGCGGCATCCAGAAATCCGGTCGAAGCACTAAGGTACGAATAGTAGGGAGAAAAGGGCAGGGAGCATGGTTTAGAAGGCTTGGGGTCTGGAGTGGGGAGAAAGGAGACCGGAAAACGGAGAATGGAAAATGGAGACAGGAAAAAGGCGAAAGGCCATTGAAATTGATTACCTTGCTTGGTGAAAATTGATATTAAAATGAAATTTGTATAAACTGATTGGATATGTTCAGGAATTTTTTCACGATTGCTTTTCGCTACTTGTGGCGCAACAAGACCTATAGTCTGCTCAATTACGTTTGTCTTACTTTTGGACTGACTTGTGCATTGATTGCACTCCTTTTTATTCTCAATGTACTGAGCTTCGACAAGTTTCATATAAACTACGACAGGCTCTATTCTGCTGAAGCCTATGTGACCTTTTTCAATGGTGACCGTTTCCCCAAACAATACCTTTCAGCCTCACTTGCGGATCAGTTGAAAGTACAAGCCCCTGAAATAGAAGCCATGACAAGGGTGGCCGGATGCAATTTTTCTTTTGCAAACGGGGAGAAGGAATTTACAGAAACTGGATTTTATGCTGATGACAACTTCTTCGATTTGTTTTCCTTTCCATTGGTTCAGAACAGTGGTAAACAGTTGATAGATGTGAATTCCATCCTGATTTCCGAACCCATGGCCCTCAGGTTCTTTGGGAGCAACGACTGTGTTGGAAAGTCCGTGGTGCTGAAAAAGGAAGGAAAAACTGAAATTTACAAAGTTGCTGGCTTATTCCGGAAAGTCCCCAGGCAGTCAACCCTGCAATTCGATTTTGTGATCCCCTTTGCAAAATTCCTGGCAGCCAACAAATGGGCCAATGAAAATGGAGCAACTGCTTGTCAAACATGGGTTCTTTTAAGAGATGGAATTGATTGCAAGTCAGTTGTGGATAAAATCAAAAACCTGATCAGTAAACAGGAGACGACCCTGAATCAGGAACTATTTCTGTTCCCATTGAAAGAAAAAGTACTTTACGGGTATGCAGGAGGGAAACGGATCTGGAAAGAGATGCAAAATGTGACCATGGTCGGAGCCATTGGTTTGGCCATTCTTCTGATTGCCTGTTTTAATTTCATCAATCTTGCTATTGCTTTAAATATCAGGAGGTATCGCGAAGCCGGCATCAAAAAGGTGGTTGGGTCCGACAGGTCAATGATCGTCCTGCAATTTCTGGGAGAGATATTTATTGTGGTGTTATTAAGCCTGTTAACTGCGGTTATTCTGGTCAATATGTCGTTGCCTGGATTCAATACAATGTTCAATAATGATGTCCAGCTTCAGTTGTTGGATCTCAGAATGATCCTGTTTCTCATTGGAATCACCATGTTTACCGGCCTTGTTTCGGGTCTGCTTCCGGCGTTGTACCTTGCCTCCTCCAATCCCGTCGATGTGCTGAAAGGAAAAATCGTCACCAGCCACAGTTACAGCAGCTTCCGGCAAAGCCTGATCATTTTTCAATTTGTCATCCCTATCATTATGATCATTCTGATGATGATCATCAAAACACAGGACAATTACATGGAAAACTACAACGTGGGTGTTGATAAGGATAAGGTCATCGTGCTTGACAATTCCCAAAATATTCAAAAGCACCTCGAAAGTGTAAAGACAGATTTGCTTGCTATACCCGGAATTAGTGCGGTCAGTGCGACCAACTGCATTCCCACACGGGGAACCCGGCCCACAAGCGAGGTGAACTGGGAAGGGAAGGATGTTGCCCAAATGCCCCTTTTCTGGTGCGTCAACGTTGATTTTGATTACAACAAAACTGTGGATGTTAAGCTGACAGAAGGAAGATTTTTTAACCCCGCCTTTTCAGCCGATTCCGCCTCTTATTTGGTCAATGATGTGGCTGTTCATGTTATGAACATTAAAAATGCTGTGGGTTCGGTCATTACAATCGACGGGAAAAAAGGGACGATTATTGGAACTTTTAAAGATTTCCATGCAATCGACCTGGCTGGCCCTATCGTGCCCACTTTGATGCGCATCAATTCCCCTGAAAAACCAATTTTGTTGATAAAATACAGTACCGGAAGCTTTGCCGGACTGACGGATAAAATTAAACAAGTGGTTCAGCATGTTGATTCTGAGGCACTGTTTCAGCCAACTCTGTTCCGCGACCTGCCATCTTATACCCAATTGAGCCTGCCGACAAATCTGGCCGGACTGGCGTTTATTGTTGCGCTTTTACTGGCCTGCCTTGGTTTCTTTGGTCTTGCCTCCTTTACAGCAGAAAGCAGGACCAAGGAGATCGGAATCAGGAAAACCAACGGTGCAACGATTCAATCAATTGTACGTCTGTTGCTTGCCAACTATACGAAATGGGTGACGGTTGCCTTTGTTCTTGCGGTACCTGTCGCCTATTTTCTGGGTAGGATGTTTTTGGCGAGGTTCAACTTTCATACGCCAATGCCTTTATGGGCATTCACAATTGGCCCATTGATAACTTATGCAATTGCCTTAATGACTGTTGGTTGGAAAAGTTGGAGGGCAGCGGCACGAAATCCAGTCGAAGCTCTAAGGTATGAATAGAGTGTATTTAATGCTGATGAAGAAAAACAATAGAAAAACAATGGGAACAAAACAGAGTATAGGTTTAAACTTAATATTAATAATGCCCTTTGCACTGAGCAATAATGATAATATCATTTTCAATCTTATAGACAAGACGATGCTCATCTTGTATCCTTCGCGACCAATATCCCTTCAGGTGGTGCTTCAATGGTTCAGGTTTACCAATTCCTTCATTTACACCATTGCGGTCAACTCTTCAAATTCTTTCCCCGATAGAATTTTAACTTTTCCTTCCTCAATTCTTTTGATGGAGTCAAGTAACCGGGTAGCATATTTGACCTTTTTTTCAGAGCTTTTATGCGCAGGTACTATCGAAAGGACGATTTCCTCATCTTTGAACAGTTGCTTTACTGAATCAATGAATTGCATGTTTAATTCGCTGGCCTTCAGGCGGTATATTGTTTCCATAATAACTCGTTTTAATACAACAAATGTAATAAGTTTTTAAATGGTTTTACACAACATCAAATTGGTCATCAGGAACCTGAAGCGGCAAAGGCTTTATAGCTTTTTAAGCATTAGCGGTTTTTCGGTCGGGTTTGCTGTCTCTATTTTTATTGCTTTGTTCATCTACAACGAATTGTCGATGGACAACTGCTTCCCAAATTCTGAAAATATAGTCAGGGTCTTTGATCCAAAGGAAAACAATTGCAACCTGG